>Ga0214192_1000523_pt1 | contig 23574 bp, 22 predicted proteins | sample TroBogEpilimnion_44_FD_153030 | JGI IMG/M metagenome (GOLD analysis project Ga0214192, IMG submission 153030) | Freshwater microbial communities from Trout Bog Lake, WI - 29JUL2008 epilimnion | ecosystem: Environmental > Aquatic > Freshwater > Lake > Epilimnion/Euphotic zone | place: Trout Bog... | reverse complement strand
GATCAACTGGAGCAACTGGGTACACAGGAGCAACAGGAGCAACAGGATCAACCGGAGCCGCTGGAGTAACAGGAACAACTGGATACACAGGAGCAACTGGATACACAGGAGCAACAGGTCCAACAGGTGAAGGAACAACCGGATCAACTGGAGCAACAGGTGAAGGAACAACTGGATACACAGGAGCAACTGGAGCCGCTGGTTTACTTAGTACAACTGGAACAACATGGGCACAAGCATTAAATTGGAGTAGTATAACAAATTCATGGCAAATAACAGGAGATAGTAATTTAGCTTTTGCTAATAACGCTGGGTTTACTGGTCAAGGAAGCAATGCTATTGCTATTGGCGTTAGTGCTGGTCAAACTAATCAAGGCCAAAATGCTGTTGCTATTGGTTATCAAGCTGGATCAAATACTCAAGGACTATATGCTGTTGCTATAGGTTATCAAGCTGGGTCAACTGGTCAAGGCACTCAATCAGTTGCTATCGGTTATCTAGCTGGATCAAATACTCAAGGCACTCATTCAGTTGCTATTGGTGTTAATGCTGGTCAAAATTCTCAAAACTCACGTTCAGTTGCTATTGGTTATCTAGCTGGTCAAAATACTCAAAGACCAAATTCTGTTGCTATTGGTACTATAGCTGGTCAAAATACTCAAGGCAGTGGCGCAGTTGCTATAGGTAATCAAGCTGGGGTAAATAATCAAGGCACTCAATCAGTTGCTATTGGTTATCTAGCTGGTCTATATTCTCAAGGCCCTCAATCAGTTGCTATAGGTGTTTCTGCTGGATCAACTAATCAAGGCACTCAATCAGTTGCTATAGGTTATCTAGCTGGTCAAAATACTCAAGACACTCAATCAGTTGCTATTGGTTTTCAAGCTGGATCAACTAATCAAGGCGGAAACTCAGTTGCTATAGGTTATCAAGCTGGGTCAAATACTCAAGGCATTCAATCAGTTGCTATTGGTTATCAAGCTGGTCAAAATACTCAAGGCATTCAATCAGTTGCTATTGGTTATCAAGCTGGGTTAAATACTCAAGGTACTGCCTCAGTTGCTATAGGTGTTTCTGCTGGGTCAACTAATCAAGGCCAAAACGCAGTTGCTATTGGTTATCAAGCTGGTCAAAATACTCAAGGGACAAGTGCCGTTGCTATTGGTAATCAAGCTGGGGCAACTGCTCAAGGCACTCAATCTGTTGCTATTGGTTATCTAGCTGGGGCATATACTCAAGGCCAATTTGCTCTTGCTATTGGTAGTAACGCTGGGGTAACTGCTCAAGGCAATAGCTCAGTTGCTATTGGTAATCAAGCTGGTCAAAATACTCAAGGACAAACTGCCGTTGCTATTGGTTATCAAGCTGGTCAAAATACTCAAGGACAAACTGCCGTTGCTATTGGTTATCGTACTGGGATATATATTCAAAACCAAAGTGCCGTTGCTATTGGTAATTCTGCTGGTCAAACTAATCAAGGAACAAGTGCGGTTGCTATTGGTACTTTAGCTGGGTCAAATAATCAAGGCACTCAATCAGTTGCTATAGGTGTTTCTGCTGGGTCAACTAATCAAGGACAATTTGCTGTTGCTATTGGTTATAACGCTGGGGTAACTGCTCAAGGCAATAGCTCAGTTGCTATTGGTAATCAAGCTGGTCAAAATACTCAAGGACTTCAATCAGTTGCTATTGGTTATCAAGCTGGGACAACTGCTCAAGGCACTCAATCAGTTGCTATTGGTTATTCTGCTGGTCAAAATACTCAAGGACAAACTGCCGTTGCTATTGGTTATCAAGCTGGTCAAAATACTCAAGGCGAAAACTCAGTTGCTATTGGTTATCAAGCTGGGTCAACTGGTCAAGGACCTCAATCAGTTGCTATTGGTTATCAAGCTGGGGCAAATACTCAAGGTACTCAATCAGTTGCTATTGGTTATCAAGCTGGGTCAACTGGTCAAGGTACTCAATCAATTGCTATTGGTTATCAAGCTGGTCAAAATACTCAAGGCGAAAACTCAGTTGCCATAGGTTATCAAGCTGGGTTAAATACTCAAGGTTCAAATGCTATTGCTATTGGTTTAAATGCTGGGGCAACTGCCCAAGGCGCAAACTCAGTTGCTATTGGTAATAACGCTGGGATAACTAATCAAGGCCCTCAATCAGTTGCTATTGGTTATCAAGCTGGTCAAAATATTCAAGGCACAAACTCAGTTGCCATAGGTTATCAAGCTGGGTTAAATACTCAAGGCATTCAATCAGTTGCTATTGGTTATCAAGCTGGTCTAAATACTCAAGGTGCTGCCTCAGTTGCTATAGGTGTTTCTGCTGGGTCAACTAATCAAGGACTTCAATCAGTTGCTATTGGTTATCAAGCTGGTCAAAATACTCAAGGACAAAATGCTGTTGCTATTGGCAACAACGCTGGGATAACTAATCAAGGCTCTCAATCAGTTGCTATTGGTTATCTAGCTGGTCAAAATATTCAAGGACAAAATGCTGTTGCTATTGGTAATAATGCTGGGTTAAATACTCAAGGCAATAGCTCAGTTGCTATTGGTTATGCTTCTGGTCAAAATATTCAAGGCCTTCAATCAGTTGCTATTGGTTATCTAGCTGGTAAAAATGCTCAAGGCGCAAACTCAGTTGCTATTGGTAATAATGCTGGATCAACTAATCAAGGCGCAAACTCAGTTGCTATTGGTAATAATGCTGGGTTAAATACTCAAGGTGCTGCTTCAGTTGCTATTGGCGTTCAAGCTGGTCAAAATACTCAAGGCCAATTTGCTGTTGCTATTGGTTATCAAGCTGGTCTAAATACTCAAGGTTCAAATGCTATTGCTATTGGTTTAAATGCTGGGGCAACTGCCCAAGGACAAAATGCTGTTGCTATTGGTAATAATGCTGGGTTAAATACTCAAGGCAATAGCTCAGTTGCTATTGGTTATGCTTCTGGTCTAAATATTCAAGGCCTTCAATCAGTTGCTATTGGTTATCTAGCTGGGTCAACTAATCAAGGCACTCAATCAGTTGCTATTGGTTATCAAGCTGGTCAAAATACTCAAGGCATTCAATCAGTTGCTATTGGTTATCAAGCTGGGGCAACTGCTCAAGGCATTCAATCAGTTGCTATTGGTTATCAAGCTGGGGCAACTGCTCAAGGCTCTCAATCAGTTGCTATTGGTTATCTAGCTGGTCAAAATAATCAACCAGCAAATTCTATTGTTATTTCAGCTTTAGGCACAGTAGTGACGGGTTCAACAGCTAGTGCAACATATATAGCACCGCTTCGCGGTCTTGCTGCATCTACAGCAGTATATTGGAACACAACTACTTATGAATTATCATATCTTTCATCAAGTGCCACAACAAAAAATACAATTCAAGATTTAACATTTGATACAAGTGTTATAAATGATTTAATGCCGAAAACTTATTTTTATAATACAGATTCGAATGCTGGAATACAAGTAGGTTATATCGCAGAAGAAGTACAATCATTAAATAAACACTTTGCTAGTTATGATATACCTGGCGGAGACCCAATTGCGATTAATTATAATACGATAGTTGTATTTTTGGTAGAAGAAGTCAAAAAATTAAAACAACAAAATATTGAATTAATAAATAGAGTAGAACAATTAGAAAAATTAAATTCATAATCAATATAATAAAAATAATAATAAAAATAATAATAAAAATAATAATAAAAATAATAATAAAAATAATAATAAAAATAATAATAAAAATAAAATAGTAATAAATAAATAATTATAAAATTAATATTATTTATTTATCCAGAAAAGATTTATAATTTTTTATAAAATAATTAGTGTTTGATATGCTTTCACTAACAGCACGATTAATTATTAATAAATAATCATCAACCATTGTATTACCTTTTATATTAAAATTAACTCCATTTTTATACATAATAATAGTAGGTTTTTGAATATTATTGAATATAAAATAATTATTCCAATAAACAGGATACTTATTAATTAAATGAAAAATTTTTGTATCATTTTCATTCTTTATTATATTATCTAAAATACAACTATATTTAGGTAAAAAATATATTTCATTCTTTTCAATACTTGACCATACTATATATCTATGATGTATATAGCCACAATATAAATTACTAATAGGAATTCCATCTACATCTTTTGTAATTTCAATTAACGGAGATGGCGTTTCAATATAACCACCATATTTACTTACTCTAAAAATTTCTTTCAAAGCAAAATCAGGATTTTATATGTCTTCCATAACGTGTCTACAATAAACAAAGTCAAAAAAATTTGTTTCAAATGGAAATGTTTGATAATCTATATCAATTTCTATATAATTAGAAATTTTTTCATTACTTCCTATAAAATGTGTTGCACACATAAAAGGAGCAAATCCAGGTCCAATTTCTAAATTAGTTTTGAATTTATTTGTTAGACAATAATTTTATTCACAAATTTATTAGGGAACCAATACCAATTTTGGATACTTAACTTGTCATCATTTTTTTCAATATTATTATATTCTAAATCAAATATATTAATATTATCAGTTTCGCAAGACTTTTTCATATAAATATGTATTTTAAATAATAAATATTAATATTTATATCTTAATAAAAAATATAAATATTATATTTACGATTTTTGTAAAAATACTCTGTATCCAGTATTTAATAATTTATATTTATTTTCATAAATTTTTAAGAAATGATTTACTGCTTCATATGGACTATTTAATATTTCATTCTGTTTATAATGATAGTCATCAATAGCTAAAATACCATCTTTTTCTAAAATTTGCCATGAAAGAATTAAATCAGAATAACAATCAAGCAACAAATGAGAACCATCTACATAAATAAAATCAGCTTTGAAATCATTTTTAATAAATTCAATTAATTTGTTGGTAGAGCTGGATTTAATACCAAAAATTCTGTTTTTTAAATCAGATACTTCAATATTATGATAAAATGATGATTCTACTTTTAAATCTTCTACATTTTTTAATAACTCATTTTCAGTATAATTTTCCCACATATCAATTCCATATCCAATTGAATTAGGAATAGTTTTAACTAAATTGATGAGAGAAGTTCCAGTATAACTTCCAATTTCTAGAATAATTATCTTTTCTTTCTTATTAATTTTATGATAATTATTATTAAAATAACTTATTACTTCTAAAAATATATTTTTGCTTCCCATAGGTAAATCTTGTGTCCAATTATACATTCCTTTATATTCCAAAATAGAGTCTGGTTCAATATATTCTTTAATTAATTTATTAGCTTGTTTTTTCCATGTTAAATTTAATGACCATTCATAATTCATATTTATAAATGTTTCTTTTTCATTCTTATTTTTTTCATCCATATAATAAAACAGTTTTTGTAATGCTAATTCTTGCCATACTTGTGTAGTTGGGTCTCCACTAATAATTACTCCTCTATTTCCAACAGTATTTTGTAATGCAGCTAAATCATTTGTGATAGCGATTGTCTTGGAACTGGCTGCTTCCAAAGCGGTTAAACAAAATGTTTCCATAAATGTGCATGGATAAAACCAAATATCGGCTGAAAGCCAAGCATCAGCAAGTTCTTTTTTATTCACCCAGCCATAATAATTAATTCCTAACATGTTAGGTTTATTTTTATATTCATTTAATATTTTTTTAATCTCTAACATTTTATGAGGTTCTACATCATTAGACCATTTATTATCTATATCGGAATAAATATGTAATGTTGCGCTTGGTTCTTTTTCATAAATTTTAGGCCACATTTGAAGTAATTGAAGGAGACCGCGATTTGGAAAAGAAGAATAAATAAATTTATTTTTATTTTTATTTTTTTGAGTAATTTTATTTTTAAATCTATCGTCTATACCATAATTAAAAGGTTTAATAATATGTTGTAATGAAGTAAATATATATTTTAAATAATTTGAATGCCATTCTGTTAGACAAAAAATATTTTTAAGTTTATGATCGATCGGTATAATTATTCCAGAAGGAGTTAAATCGTGTACAACTAAATATACATTTTCAGAAAAACCTTTAAAAGAAACTGGTAAGTATTCGGAAAATCTACTAACAATACACGTTTGTACATAATTTGTATTAATAAATTCATAATACGTATTTAAATGACAATAAATAACTCCTTCAAACATTTCTTTATTTTCATTTGGCGTATTACAAAAAACATAAACTTCATACATTTCCATTTGTTTTATATATCGTGCCATTTCAATTATATAAGTTTCAGAACCTCCTATGCCCGATGTTAAAATAGTTGATCCAGTCCAAGGATTAAATCCGCCATCAGCTACAAAACAAACAATAGGTTTTTGTGGAACCTTAGATATTTTTGGTCCTTTATAAATATTTAACTTTACAAATATGTTATACCAAGATACTATTTCTTGATAATCATCCGCATCATGTTTATTATTTAATAGAAAAAAATTTGCTGCGATTTCGCCCATTTCAAACTGGTTTAATTCATAACATATTTTAGTTAAAAATTTTGGCAAAAAATGAAAACTTAAAGTTGGTTTTAAAGAATATTGGCAATGAGTTGGAAACCCAATTTCAAACCCTTTTTTAAAGTATCCAAATGCTTTCTGGTAGTTATTCTCTAAATAATAGTGAATTCCAATAAAATATAAAGCCTCAGGTCTTGATTCATCAATCTTATAGCAATCATCATATAATTTTTCACATTCTTCCCAAGGTTTGTTCAAACTAAAATTAGCAATTCTTGCAGCTTCAAACGCAGCATCCACTCTTTCTTGTAAAAAACCAGAATTTGTAAATTCACATCTCTTTTTAAAATAAAAATAAGCTTTTTCATAATCCTCTAATATATTGTATGTTTGAGCTAAATAATAATACGCGCGAGGGTCATTTGGATTTTCTTCAACTTCTTCAAATAAAAGTGTTAAATCTAATAGTTTTCGTTCTTTTGTTCTTTTTTCCATATAATCAAAATTTCCATCAAATATATATGCGAATTCTTCAGGTATAACTATATTAATGTTATTATTGTCTTGTATTACCTCATGTATTTTATATTTATATCTGAGACCGGATTGACTTTTAATGATACGATTAGAACCATATTTTGTATCATGACTCTCTATAAATAAAGTAAATGAATCGGAATATTGGTCATCTCTGACTTTATTTAAAAAACTTCTTAAATTACCTTTCACAACGTATGTATCATCTAACATCAAAATAAATTTACATACTTTTCCTGCCAAATCTAAACAACGATTTCTGCTCTCTCTAAAATTAATAAATGGTTCTTTATATAAATTTCCTTTTTTTTTTCCAACTAAAACACGATTTATTATTTCTATTGTTTCGTCTGTGCTTCCTGTATCCAATATAGTCCATCTATCAATAATTGATAAATTTTCTTTCAACATATTTTCAAATTGCGGACCACCATTTTTTACCATAATACATAAGTGAATCAAATTGTCATAATCTAATTCTTCTCTCTCATTTATAAAATAAAAAAATTCTTTATTAAAACTCTCAATAAAATAATCAGGAATATATAAATAAAGTTCACTATTAGTTAGTTTTAATATTTTTTTATAAATATTTTGTTTTTGAAGCATTTCATTATATTTTGTTAACAATAATGGTTTATTTTCTATAATAAAATCTATATTTAATATATTATCATTAGAAAATATGAAAGTATCTGAATTATTATAATTTTCAAAATTATCTACTAATTTAATATTATTAATTTTAGAATTTTGTATATTAACCAAAATATTATCTTTATGAAAATTATCCGTTTCTAAAAGAAAAACATTTTCAAAATATTGTGAGCAGTTAATTGGTATAAAACCGCCAAATTTTGTATTATATATGATTAAATTTTTAAGATTTAAACAAGAAAATTCATTAATTAATGAAACAATTCGCTCTAATAAAGCTAAATCAGTTTTCAGTCGCAAATTTGTAAATTGTTGATGATTTATTTCTTTAAATTCCCCACTATTTACAAGATAGCTGTTACCATTTAGTTTTACCATCATTTTTAAATATATAATATTAATTTCTTTAAATGAAAAAAAGTATTTAAATTAAAAAGTATTTTAATTTAGATTATTGAAGAATTATTTTTACATTATAATTTTTTATATAAAATGTTTATATTTTGTCTCAATCTTTCCCAGATAATTATTTAGTATTCAGGCGTGTGTTTTTTAAACAAACAACCTTGTGATAACAATCCTTTCACGTCTTGTGTAACAATAGTAGGATTTTGATTTGAACAATTACGCATCCATATTTTAATAATACAAAAATTTTTTTTTGGTGATATAGTAATACCAGTAACGCATGAAGAAAACATTTGTTGTCCGCTGATAGATTCTCCAACAAGCACATAACTCAGTTCTCGCCATACTTCATATACATGTTTATTCGCGATTTTATATGAAAAACAACCTCCATGTCTGTTTTGTGGGTCTTCCCAAACAGGACTAATACCATCTCGCATAAAAAATAACATACAATTTTTAACTAGAATTTCCGGTAATGTTTCTGTAATTGCTACTGTCTCCTCAACTGTGCCAACTGTGTAAATTTTTTTATAACTTTTTACACTCCAATCTGTATCATGCGGCAAATGCGCCCATAGAGTCCACCGATCTTTTAATTTATGATAATTACAAATACTGGATTCTTCTATGGCCATTATGGTTGATTGTGGAGTCACCATTTATATACATTTACTAGTGATTTTTTTATATTGTTTTTATTATGTTTATATTATTTATTCGTAAATTCTTTTAATTATGCTTTTAATCATTCTTTTTGACTTGAATATATTCAGTCAATAATTTATCTACTTGTTTCTTTTCAGTCATTTCTTCTAAACTTAACGAAGGAGTCAATTTATTTGTAAATGGCAACACAACATAATTATCTATATTTAACAATATTTCATCATTCTCATTCAAATTTAAAATAAGTATATTATGGTCAATAATAGTTAATTTATAAGAAATAAAAAAATCGTCTTTGATAATCTTATAATTCTTTCTAATTAAATAACAAAGAATAAATTTATTGATTCTATTATTTACTATATAGTAATTTTCATAATCATTATAAAGTTTCAAGTTATATTGTTCATCTTTGGAAAATTCAATAATAACTGAGACAAATTTGTATTTACATTTTTCATAATTAAAATTTGTTGGAATATTAAAATAAATTACTTTATTTATTGGCATTAATTTATCATCTGTTACATCTGCGATTTCCTCAATGTTTTCCATATTTTTTTCTATTTTATTGGAATAAACCATAAAATCCATTAAATCTTTGTTCGGTTCTACAAAATTAGTTGTGTTTGTATAATTAACTACTTCACCATCTTTTATTACTTCAATATTATTTGAATGAATATTTGAATTAAAATAAGGAAATACGAATTTTTCAATATAAACAATATATTTACCGATCTGTTTACGTTTTTTTAAATTTTTATATTTTTTATTGAAAAATAATTGACATTTACTATACTGTAAAATACAATAATGACTTGTATCCATTATAAAATTATTATATTTATAAGGATAAAAAATAATATAAAACATATTATAAAGTAAAATAGAATATGCTATTTTATGTATGAACCAAAAAAGAGACATTTAATATATTCATTTATTAGTAATAATATTTAAATTGTTTCAAATAACATTATAATTGAATTATAATTATAAGGTTATTTAACTTACATATTCAGGAGAACTTGAATAATTAGGTGGATAAATAGTAGGTTGATTTACAGGAGTTGGTTCTACTGTAGTAGGAGTTGTAGTAGTAGGAGCTGTAGTAGAAGTATTTGAATTATTAGGATTGAAAATATTAAAAAATGGTTGTGGTATGATTAATTTTGCCGTAGTAGTTGATTGATTTGTTTCACAAGGTTGATTTAGTTTTCCTGTTGCTACATCTAAACCGAAAACATATAATAACATAGTTACAATTACACTCATTAAAATAAATGGAATAAAAACAATGAACCAAGAAATGATGCTTAATCCTTCTTGACATAATGCGTTTAATAAAATAGTAATCATAATCATTACTATAAATTTCATTAAAGCTGTATTATACAAACCCTTAAAAAAGTCAATAATTATTTGAGTGATTGAAAATATTAAATAAATTAATGCTGGCGGACATAATTTAAACATTATTTATATTATGTTGATATAAAAAATGGTTCTCCATCTTTTAAATACCCCACTTTATCTCCTGGATCACCGGATTCATCAACCGCATATAATGGACCATTTTCTTCATTTGTCGCATAATATGTGATATCATCTATTTCAATTTCAAATACTTCTTCTTCTTCTTCTAAGCCTGCGACTTCTAAGCCTGCGACTGGCGTTACTTGTTCATCATCATCAGATTCTTCAATTTCAGATTCTTCATTATCAGATTCTTCAGTTTCAACATCTTCTTCTAAGCTTGCAACTGTTTCTAATTTTACGACTGTTTCTAAGACTGCAACTTTAGAAACTGGCAATACTTCTTCTTCATCATCAGATTCATCATCATCAGATTCATCATCATTTTTATATTCTGCTTCTTCTAAGCTTGCGACTTTTTCTAAGCCTGCGACATTTTCTAATTTAGCAACTGGTAATACTTTTTCTTCATTATCAGATTCTTCTTCTTCTTCTTCGTCTTCTTCTTCTTCTTCTTCTTCTTCATCATCATCATCATCATCATCTGATTTTTCTTCTTCTTCGTCTTCTTCTTCCTCTTCATCTTCATCTGATTCTTCATTAGAACTAGATTCTGATTCTTCTTTAATTATTAAATTAGATGAAATTACATTATTTGCTTCAGACATAGTTAACATATTTTCAAGCACTTGTTCACCTATATAGTCAACAATATCTTCAATATTTAATGATATATTTTCATTATTAATATTTTTTTCACATTCTTTTTCGCATTCTTTATTACATTCTTTATCGCATTCTTTATCGCATTCTTTATCACATTCTCTATCACAATTATTTTGCTGATAACGTGTTTTAGCCAATTCTAATTCTGATTTATAATATTCTATTTTTTGCCGACAGTTTTCTAATTCTATTGTTAAATTCTTAATTGTATAATCGTATAATACTTTATTTAAACCATTCTTAATAACATCACTAACTTCATTTAAAATATTATCAATTTTGATTTCCTCTGTCATTTTATTTGATATTTTAATATATTATTATTCGTTTAATATATTTAAATATATATTTAATCTAATATCATATAGATAAATGACAACTTTAGACAAAGGTGATAAAATAACAATGGTATGCGAAGAAGATATAAATAGTAAGATTGACATAATTCTTAGGCAAACTGACTATTCGAAAGAAATATCTAGAGAGAAATTATTAAAATTTGATATGGACTATATAAAAGTAATCAAAGATTATAACGGAATCACTGAAAAAAAGGCACCGCCAGTAAAATCTATTCAACAGCAAATTTATAAAGAAATTAGATATAGATTAGATGATTCAATTAAGGATTTCAACACTTCTCAAGAAAAAAAATTGATTTCTGAAATAGACAATAATAACAACAAATAATAACAAGAAATAATAACAGCAAATAATTAATATAATAATATAACACATATAATTGTAAAATGAATGATTTTTATTATAAAGAAGACAGAATAATGGAAATACAAAATATGTTTAGAAGAATAATTAATAAAACGCATAATTATCCAGAAAAAGTAAATATATTTTGTAATGATGAAAACAATCAATTTATATTAAATTATGGCGATATTTTATCAAATCAATTTCCTAATATTTCAATACATGATATATATATTGCTTTAATATATATTTATTATTCATTAAATTTAGGTGAACAAACAATAGACCAATTGTATTTGATTGATATTAAAAGATATTGTGATAATTTTAAAGATGTAGAAAAATTATATTTTATGATATCTATTGGAAATGACCCTATTGCTAGTTCAATCAGACGATATTTTTTTGGAATGACTCCTTTAATAAAAGATGAGTGCAAAGTATTATTAACTCCTTTAATTATTCCATCACATACTTCAACATCATCATTATCATTATCAACATCTTCTTCCAATTCATCATTATCATCACCATTTTCATTTTTACAATTAGACCAAGATGAAGTAATATAAAAATAAAAAATTAAAATAATAAAAAAATTAAAATAATAAAAAAATTATAATAAATTTACTTTGATATACCAAACTTTTCATTTAAAATACTATTTTTATTTTGGGACATTTTTTTTTGAATACCGCGTTTTTTAACCTGATAATTATTTGAAGGAATAATTTTATTATTAATAATGAAATCATCATTATCTTCATGAAATTCTGGTAAAATACGTGTCAATGGTTTATCAACAATCAAAAACAAACGTTCACTTCTTAAAAGTGACCTATATTCCTGAATAGTCAAATTACCATAATATTTATCCAACATGTAATATGGATTTGGTGCTGGTTTAATATTTTTTTGATATTCATAAATTTTTGAATATATATGATTTATTAAATGATATCTCTCAAATTTCATAGAACTATCTATATTTTCCTCCATTAAATGAGCAGTAGCGCATTCTGGTGTACAAAAACAACCATAGACATGATATGTATCTTTAATAAAATGTTTTGGAATATAAATTGGCGGATTATCAAAATCGCATGTACACCAAAAACATGCGGATTTTTTATCAGATATATTATTTACATGTAAATTTTGTTCTAATAATTTTAGTTTACGCCATATTTCTCTATTATCATTATAATTAGTAGTTTCATTATCATTGTTAAAGTCATTATTATTATTAATATTATTATTAAAATTATTATTAAAATTATTGTTAAAGTCATTGTTAAAGTCATTGTTAAAATCATTATTTAAATCATTAAAAACGTTTACGCTATTAGTATTTTTCTGTAAAACATCATTAAAAGCATACATTTGTGGATTACAATTGTTGGCATTAATATTTTGTTCAGTTGAAATGTTTGTTACTAAAGAAGGTGTTATTATATCATAATTTAATTCATTTCCTGTTTCAAAACTAAAAGGATCTACATCTGTAGTAGTAAAATTAGAATTATGATCTCCATTACTAGTTAAATCTTTAATAGAACATTTTAAATGTAAAATAATATTTGGTTTATTTTCTTTTTGAATATTTTGTGAAATATTTTGTTGAATAATTTTACCGCCTTTAGGTTTTCGACCTCTTTTTTTTGGCAACTGTTTTACTATTACATTTTCATATTCACCATCCTCATTTATTTGATTGATATTATTTTTATTATTATTATTGGTGTCATTATTATTACCATTATTATTACCATTATTATTACCATTATTATTACACCCATTAATAATTTCGTTACTTAAATTATTGTCATTAATATTTATTTCAATATTATTTTCACTAGTAAAAAAAGTTGTTGAGGATTCATTTGCTAAAATAGCTGCGGCAGCTTTTGCTGCTTCTATTTCTTTCTTTGAACGTCTTCCTCTCTTTGGTTTAATAATTTCATTTTGTTCAATATTCATTATCTTTATATTTAAAGTATCGTAATGTTAATTTAAGTTGTTTTCGTTAATATTTTAACCAATATTCTTTTTATAGATTTTTTAATGTTTTTCATAACAACTTCTACATACTGGAATATAATTGTCACTACCTATTAACATTTGTTGTGTCTCTTTTGTTAATCGTAATGAAAATATGCCAGGTGTTCCATTTTTACAAATACTACAAAGTGATGTTAATTTTGTTACTTTATCACATAAAGGTATTAAATCTAATATAGAACCAAACTTCTTTCTCTCAAAATCTCCATCTAATCCTGCAATATATACTTTTTTATTTGCTTTTAACATTTCAATAACACATTGATAAAGGTCTTCAAAGAATTGTCCTTCATTTATTAATACAACCTGTGCTTCACGAATTTTTAAATGATTCATACTCTCACTACTAAATGTATTTTCTAGATCTGTATAATTCCATAAGGTCATCAAATTATTTGTTTGAATACATGGAATCATAATTTTATCATGAGTTGACATCATAGTATCATGATATCGTGTATCTGACGCATGATTTATTACAGCTATATGAATATTACAAAAATTATATTGTTTATATATTTCTAATAATTTACTAGTTTTTCCTGACTTCATAGAACCTAAGAATAATTCTAAATAACTAGAATTAGTTGATACAGTTTTAGACATTATTTTATCTGTTGATATCATTAATATTATTCAATAATTATATTTCAATTCTTTTTCAAATAAATAATAAAATAAATAAACAATTTAATAAATAAACAATTTAATAAAACTAATTATAAATAATAATATTAAAAACTAATTATTATTAATAATAAGCAAATGAACTTAAATAATATATATAACAAAAACAACACAAATATTCCGATGGTTGAAAAATGGAGACCAACGAATTTTGACGACATTGTATTAGACCCATTTAATAAAATTATAATGAAAAATATAATTGATACAGCTTATTTTCCTAATTTATTATTTTATGGTCCTCCAGGCACTGGAAAAACAACAAGTATTATTAATTTAATAAACGCATATCAAGCAAAATATGCCCCTAATATAAAAGGATTGGTAATTCATTTAAATGCTTCAGATGAACGTGGAATAGATATTATACGTATTCAAATCAATCAATTTGTAAATTCCAAAGCACTGTTCAATCAAGGAATGAAATTTGTTATTTTAGATGAAGTGGATTATATGACAAAAAACGCACAACAAGCCTTGCGATATTTATTACAAAGTTATTCTAATAATGTTCGTTTTTGTCTAATTTGTAATTATATTAGTAGAATAGATGAAGGATTACAAAATGAATTTTTAAAACTAAGATTTAATCAATTGCCTGAATCTGATATTGTACATTTTCTCTCCAATATAGTAAAAGAAGAACAACTAAATATGACAGACAAATCAATTAAGTCTATTCAAAAATTGTATAGGTCAGATATGCGTAGTATGATTAATTTTATACAATCCAATCAGAACCAAATAATAGAAACAGAATTTAATATAATAGACAATGAAATATGGCAAAATCTATATCATAAATTTGAAAGACGAGAGAAACTAGATAAATTAATGATTTTTATACAAGAACTCAGTATGAATTATAACATTGATAAAAAAAATATAATAAAATATTATTTAAATTATATTATTCGAAATAAACCAAACATAGTTACGTCTGAATTTTTAATTTTTGTAGAAAATATAATGCATTATCAAGATTGTAAAAATGTACATTATATAAATTATTCGCTTTCACGTCTATCTTCTTTTATTCCGCCAATATAAAAATAAATATTAGACCATAATTAGGTAAATATTTATCTAATTATCAGAATAAACATTCATACGCATTTTTAATTTATTCATAAATTCATTGGGCGGAGAACTTTTTGATGGATCAAAGAAATTTTGTTTTAAACTATAATTATTACTAAAGCTTTCCTTTGATGTTGGAGATAAGTTATTCAAAATTGGTATTCCTTGATTCTTTTCATATATAATGGATTTTTTACAAGCTTTTGTAGAAATCATTTATATTCTATATTATTATAAAATATAATTGATATAAAATAATTTAAAGAGATTTAAAGATAAATTGAGAATAGTTATAATATAAATACAATGAACTTAAATACAATGAAGTTAACAACGAATAATAAAGCCACCAATAAAATAAATGATGAATGGGCTAATTTTATGTCATCTAATTATGAAGAGGAAGATGAATCTGAAGAATTAGATTATAATTTATATAATACAGATTTAGTAGAAGGAGATGAAGGATTTAATAGCATTTTATCTGCTGATATTACTAAAGGTCTTGGCATTATTGAAGCTCCGATAGCAACCGATATTTATATTTCAACAAAATCTAAAATATCTTATTTAAATCAAGAAATTGAACTGAAGAATTTATTTTGGGGGATTAAAGTAATACCATATTCTACCCCAGAAAATGGTATTATTAAAAAACAGATGAAATTTAATTCTATGGTACAAGAAGACCTAGATATTATTGAACAGCATTTAAAAAATGAAAATCATATTAATCAGCAAATTATAACAAGTATCAATAATCCAAACGGTCGTATTAAATTTAAAGATATTCGTAAAATTAGCATAGGCATATCAAAAAAAGATATTATGAGTTATCGGTGTAAACAAAAGAGTGCGTTTTATAATTGTATTGTAATGATAATGCGTCTAAAAATTAAAGATGTGTTTAAGGAATTTCATGTAAAAGTATTTAATACAGGAAAATTAGAAATACCTGGAATTCAAAATGAAGAAATATTTGCTGTTGTGCTTGAAAATATTCTTACAACGATACAGCCTTTTGTTAATGAACCATTGAATTATAATCAAATTAGTGATACTGTGTTAATTAATTCAAATTTTAATTGTGGATTCTTCATTAATCGTGAAGTATTATTTGATTTATTGAAATTTAAATATAATATTCAATGTATTTATGACCCTTGTTCATATCCAGGAATTCAATGTAAATTTTATTATAATCCAGATTTAACAATTCAAACAGGTTCACAAATATCAGAAGAAGATAAAGATAAATATAAAAATATTGTAACAGTTTCCTTTATGATTTTTAGAACAGGAAGTATTTTAATTGTAGGTATGTGTGATGAAAATGTATTGTATATAATATATGAATATTTGAAAATATTATTGGTTAATGAATTTTCAAAAATAAATCAAAAGATAATTACTGCTGAGAATACTATTGTAAAAGATAAGAAAAAAAAGATACGAAGAAAGAGTATTGTAATAGATATAGTTGATGTTTCTAATTAAAATGTGTCAAAATGTGTTAAAATTTGTAAATATGTGTATTATTTTATATTATTTTATATTGTTAACCAACTTATAAAATGCGTAGAAGTTTCTTTTAGATTTTCATCAAAATCGGTGTGAAAAATATTTTCTAATATTTTTATTTCTATATTTTTTCCTTTAAAAATTTTTTTTAATAACAAATCAACTATTTCAAAATATTTCTTATATTCAATATTATAAATATCTTTATTTAATTGTTCAACAAATACTAATATAGTATTCATTATTTTTTTATTTAATTTATTATCATTTATTTTATTGATAATATATTCCGTTTTATTTATAATATCTTTTATATAATCTTTTTTTTGATTACTAATAAAATCCGTTTTATTTATAAAAAATAAAAAAATAGATTTAATAATATTAGAATGAATATATAATATATCTAATTGCTCATAATAATGATCATTTTTGTATTCATTTTTATTTATATTTTTACGATATTCATGACTAATTTCAAAAATCGTTTTTTTATAAACAAATAAGGAAGCATCACGTGAATTTAATTGAAGAAAAGTATGTTGGTCATCTGTTATTTGACTTATAAATTCTACATAAAAATAGAATGCCTTTTGGCTATGATAAAATGCCAAATCTATATTTTTTGTATAATAAAGTATATTATTAAAGACATGACTTATTGTTTCTAATCCCCGAATAATAATAAATTTATTACAAGAATTATTTTTTAAATTAATATTATCAGACATAAATTTTAAAAATTCAATCATTAATAAATTATACTTTTGTAATATTTCATTTGTAGTATAATTTAGAGTCTGTTTATAATTTTCTATGTTATGTAATGAATACATTGTAAAAGTATTTTTGTTATATTCATTGTTTTCACTATTTTCACCATTTTCTTTATTTTTATTATCATTATTTTTATTATTTTCAGAATCCATTATTATATATAATATTAACCTATTTAAATTAAAATAATTTATATTAATAAGTATTTAAAGACTTATAAAAAATCTATAATATAATGTCTATGGAAAAAGCGCAAACTTCGGCAACAGATGCTTCTAATTATAGATTACCTAGTGATTTAACTTTAAAACACGCAACTAAATTGGCTATTGTAGAAGATAAACCAATTATGATGGACTACTGGTCTGTCTCTTTAGATAAGAAGGCGCTAGTTGGAGTAAAAGAATCTGGTGAAAAATTATTGGTAAAATCAGAAGATGAATATACGTCTCCTATTTCAAAATTTTATAAGAGCGCTACTGAGTATATTATTATTACAGAAAATTCTATTTACTTAGTTTCTTCTGATATTCCTACACGTAAAATTACTTAAAAAATATAAAGATATTATTAAAATAATAAAATAATAAAATAAAATAAAATAATAAAAAGACATAATATAAATGCCGTATGGTAATTTCTATTATGGGAAACAAGGATTTTTATTCAAAAAAAGTGGAGCAATTGGTAGTCGTTATAATCCATCTTTAGGAGCTATTTGTAATCAGCCTCAAGATGTAAACAATCGTTATGTTCCTGGATCAGGAATAGGTGCTTCTTCTACATCACAACGCAGAGCAAAATTAAATCATTCTTATAGAACAGCTTCACAAGGATGTGGTCAATGTGTAACAAGGTTAGGATTATATGCTCAGGGTGGTTCAAATAATTATGCGTTAAATTGGGGATTAAATAGTGGGTGTTCTGATGTAAATAATTAGCTAAAATATATTTTTCTATTGTAAAAAATAAAAATATATTTCTTTTTTTTGAAAAAGCCTCCTACGAGAATCGAACTCGTGACCTCCAGTTTACAAGACTGGTGCTCTACCGCTAAGCTAAAGAGGCTCATTTTAAATACTTAAAATGTCTTTAAGTTGTTTTACCGATAAAATATATATTTCGCAATTCAAAGTATTTCATTGAGTTTGCTGATTTGTTCCTCTGTTAATTTTTCAGGAAATTCCACTTTAAAATGAATAATTAAATTACCACTGTTATGCCCTTCTCTCGCTAATCCCATATTAGGTATTAATTTCTTGTATTCTGGCACTATAATATTACCTGGTTGATTATTAATAGTATATGTTTTACCATTTACATATTTTAGTTCAAATGAGAATCCACATAATGATTCTTTGAGAGAAATACTCTTGTCTAATATTAAATCTAATCCTATTCTTTGAAAACCACTATCATTTTCTACTTTAATTACTATTTTTAAATCTCCTTTACATGTTTCATTGATAACATGCCCAGTATCTTTCATTAATATTATTTCATTATCATCTGAACCTTTAGGAATATTAATATATATTGTTTGTTTTTCAAATACCTTATTACCATTTTCAATAATCCATCTTTCAATTTCTAATGGAACTGTTGCACCATTTAATACTTGTTCCATATTAATACACACATTTTGAATAATAGGAGATGGTTTTTGAAATCCTTGATTCATATTTACTGGAAGACCATTTCTAAAAAATTGTACATTTGCGCCTTGTGGAAACATTCCTGGTGGAAAACCTCCCATACCCATACCCATGCCTCCAGGCATTCCACCCATTCCACCACCTCCGCCAAAAAATAAATTAGCTAATATATCATCCATATTATGAAATGCTGCGTCACCATGTCCTCCCATACTATTCATTCTCATAAACGGATTATTTTTCATTGCGTCATAATCTGTTTTTTTTTGTGGATCTCCTAATACTTCAAAAGCAGAACTAATTTTTTGAAATATGTCAACTACTTCTGGTTTTCCAGGATTTTTATCAGGATGATATTTTAGTGATAACTTTCTATAAGCCTTTTTAATCTCTTCAGCACTTGCGTTCTCAGAAACTTCTAATGTTTGATAATGATTTTCTGTAGACATTTAATATTATTATTCAAGATAAACTTAAATACTTTTTAACCAATTAAATATATTATAAATGTCCTCTAGCCTTTTTATTGATAAATTTCAACCACTCCTATTTAAAGATTTTGAAATGAATAATGAATTTACTGAAATGTTAAATACATTTATTGATATTGATAATTTAAATATTCTTTTAATTGGAGACATAGGCAGTGGTAAGACTTCTCTTCTTAATGCTATTATTAAGGAATATTATAAAGGGTTTGATTATAAATTGTATAATGATAATGTTCTTCATATTAATAATCTAAAAGAACAGGGTATTAATTATTACCGAAATGATGTTAAAACATTTTGTCAAACATGTAGTTCTATTAAAAATAGGAAAAAAATGGTTATTCTAGATGATATTGATTTAATAAATGAACAAAGTCAACAAGTATTCCGTAATTGTATTGATAAGTTTAGTCATAATGTACATTTTGTTTCTTCTTGTAATAATATTCAAAAGGTAATAGAAAGTCTACAATCTAGGTTTACTATTATCAAAATTAAATCATTACAGAGAGAAAATCTGTATAAAATTATTAATAAGATTAAACAAAGTGAAAATATTATTATTCATCCAGACGCAATTGAATTTGTATTGGATATATGTAATAATACAGCCAAGATTTTAATTAATTATATGGAGAAATTTAAATTGTTGAATCAAGAAATTACACTGGAATTAGCGAATAATATTTGTACCAATATTAATTTTTTGACTTTCATAAAATATACGGAACTTGTTAAATTAAAAAAATTAAATGAATCTATTGCTATTTTATATGATATTTATGATAAAGGATACTCTGTAATGGATATTTTAGATAATTATTTTTTATTTATTAAGATTACTAATTTATTAAATGAAGAAGAGAAATATAAAGTAATACCTTTTATTTGTAAATATATAACTATATTTCATAATATTCATGAAGATGAAATAGAATTGGCGTTATTCACAAATAATTTAATTCAAAATTTATAACTTTAGTAAATAATATATAATTAATATTTTATATATTATTAATGTATTATATATGTCAACTCAAATATTTAAAAATAAAGTTCCTAATGAAACATTTATTAATTTGCTAGAACAAATAGGCAGTAAAAATGATAAATATTATATGATAAATAATGATTCTTATAAAAAAGGTATATTTACAAATTCTATTCCTATATTTATGGAAGAATGTAAACCCTTTTATCATATTTCAAAGCAAAAATATTTGGAGAGAAAATTGACATATAATAGTTTTATTACAGTGTTAAGACAGATTTGTAATTTTAATAAAGTGAATTATACTTCGCAAATCAAATATGATAAGTCAAAGTATGATATAATATATTATATTTATTTTATTTGAAAATTAATAACATGTTCAGTGTTTGCTAGAAAATGTTTTGTATATAAAATGGGTGGTATCGGAACTACTTTTTTCTTGATTTCATCATAAAGCGAATAATCTTTTTTATTTATTATCATATATCCAAAATAATATAGGAATTTTTGAATTTCTTCATCATAATATTTTTCTAGATGTAAAATACGTGGCATCTCAATAAATCTGGTATCAATATTTGATGTATCTAGTTCTAAAATATTTAGTCTAGGAATATAATTATATGTTAAATCATATTCTTTATTATTGTCAAATTTATTGAATACTTCTATTACATGTATTGTTGTTTTTTTAGTAAATTCATCTAAATATACATAATAAATTGTATTATATTTAGATAACTTGGTATGACAAGGTTTTAAATATTTTAATATAGACGTCATTCATTGATTTATTTATAATAAAAAAAATTTCAATTTTATTATAAATTATTTTACACCTGTTCTATGTTCTAGATTAATATACATGATTTTTTCAATATTATTATGGAAGATTTATGTATTTATCTAACTCATCGTATGATATATCTGTTATTAAATTTTTATTTTCAAAATTTGGATAGGAAAAATAATTATTTTTATCAAAAATATAAAAATGTTTTACATTTTTTAGTGTAAATATATTTAATAATCCAGGAACAACGCCAGAATTAATGGCAATTATTACTTTAGCTTTTGTTGATAATGACGCAATATCTTTTACTGTTAAATTATTATCAATAGTGCATATTAAATCTTTTACTTTTGTAGTAGTTAATATTTTATATTTATTATTTAATTTAATTATATAATTATTCCATTCATTTTTGTTATAATCATATTGATCAGAATTTGGTTGTGAATTTAATATTAATATATCAAACTTTTTATATTTATCTGGTATATTATTATACCTAGCAATTAAATCATCATCTTTATAAAAAAATTTATTTATATTTAAATTAAAATTAAATTTTGTTAAAACTTCATTAAAAAATATTTTATAAAAATTATTAAAATTTATTGGTTTATGTTGTTTACAATGATTATTTTTAAAAAGATTATTATTTGTCCATAATTCAATAGAATTATTTGGTTTAGCATTTAATGGAAATAAAAATATATTTGGACTATATAGAAATTCTTTTATTTGATACAAATATTCTTTTTTAGCATAATAAAAAATTTTGATATTATTTATTTCTATAAAATCTTTTATCATATAAAATAGTATAAAATTAAATATATTATCTCCTAAATGATAACTGTTATGTAAATAATAAATTTTATTTTGATTAAAATTATTAATAATTTGATATTGTTTTATTATATCTATATCTTCTTGTCTAATTATATGTTTTTTTATATGTTTTTTTATAAACATAAATATATAATTATACAATATTTTTTATTTTGTTTATTACTCTAGTTGAACTTTTATTTTGAACAAAATCAAATAAAATAATATCTTTCACAAATTCTTTACCTATAATATTTTCTTTATTATAATCAGACCCTTTAATTAAAATATCAGGTTCTAAAAGTTTAATTATATTTAAAGGCGTATCATCATTAAATATTATTATATAATCTATAAAATCAAATAATGAGAGAATCTTAGATCTTTCTATTATATCATTAATAGGTCTAGTTTCTCCTTTTAATCTTTTAATAGATTCATCTGAATTTAATCCAACTACTAAAATATCTCCTTGTTTTTTAGAAAATTTAAGTAATTCAATATGGGCTGAATGTAATATATCAAAGCATCCATTTGTAAAAACTAATTTATTGTTTATATTTATTTTTTTTATTTTATTAATTTGTTGAATTTCATAGTCATAAATTGTTTTATTAATTGACGTTTTATTATTTACTAATTCTTTGTTATTGTCTATTATTTCATTAATATCGCTTAAACAAATATTATAATTACCTATTACTTCTACGCTTTTACCACCAATACAATTTGCAATTTTTGCTGCTTTAAATAAATCATTATATTTTAAATAAATATATACAAATACAGATAATACTATATCTCCTGCTCCTGTAACATCTATTAATTTAATATTATTATCATGTTCTATGTTATAATATGTGTTATAATGATTATTTAAAATCATCCCTTCTTTTCCTCTTGTTAATAATATATTTTTACATTTTATTTTATCTTTTATAAAATCAATTATTTTATGAACATTATTTTCAGAATCAGTTATCCCAGAAATTGCTTTTGTTAGATCGGA
>Ga0214192_1000522_pt1 | contig 23587 bp, 24 predicted proteins | sample TroBogEpilimnion_44_FD_153030 | JGI IMG/M metagenome (GOLD analysis project Ga0214192, IMG submission 153030) | Freshwater microbial communities from Trout Bog Lake, WI - 29JUL2008 epilimnion | ecosystem: Environmental > Aquatic > Freshwater > Lake > Epilimnion/Euphotic zone | place: Trout Bog... | reverse complement strand
GACGAATTTCTGGGTAGTGTTTAATAACTTCTATCACACCGATAACGGCAATAGCGCTTGAATCACAACGAACATCAATGCCTACTTCGCGCATTTTTGCCCCTCCCATGCCGATACCGATAACCTCAGGGTGGTTTTTTTGCAATTCCACAAATAGATTGGCTGCATGTTGATCGCCGGATGATTCACCGGCACTCAACATCAGTTTTAGCGGCAGAGGAATAGTCATTAACCTACTCAGTTCGATAATTAGGGGCTTCTTTAGTAATGGTTACATCGTGAACATGGCTCTCACGCATACCTGCACTGGTCACCCGCACAAATTGCGCTTTGTCATGGAGAATAGAAATTGTACTACTGCCGGTATAGCCCATACTCGCCCGAACACCACCCAGCAGTTGATGTATAACCGCTAATAAACTACCTTTATAGGGTACTCGACCTTCAATCCCTTCTGGAACCAATTTTTCAACAGAATCAGCTTCATCTTGAAAATAGCGATCGCTCGAACCTTGCTGTTGTGACATAGCCCCTAACGAACCCATCCCACGATAAGACTTGTAAGAACGTCCTTGAAATAATTCAACTTCTCCGGGTGCTTCTTCTGTACCGGCAAATAAACCACCTAACATGACGGAGTGAGCACCTGCGGCTAACGCTTTGGCAACATCGCCTGAATAGCGTATTCCGCCATCGGCGATTAATGGAACACCCGTTCCTTTAAGTGCGTCTGCAACATTACTTACGGCGGTAATTTGTGGTACGCCTACACCGGCAACAATTCGAGTCGTACAAATTGAACCCGGTCCAATACCTACCTTAACACCATCAGCACCTGCTTCTACTAATGCTAAAGCCGCTTCAGCAGTGGCGATATTACCACCTATCACTTGCACTTCTGGATAATGCTCTTTAATCCATTTAACTCTATCCAACACACCTTGAGAATGTCCATGAGCGGTATCGACAATAATGACATCCACTCCGGCTGCGACCAAAGCCGCCACTCGCTCTTCTGTTCCCTGTCCAGTGCCTACTGCCGCTCCAACTCTCAATCGCTCTTGTTCGTCCTTACAAGCTTGTGGATAATCTTTAGCTTTTTGTATGTCTTTGACAGTAATCATGCCGCGCAAATGAAAAGCATCGTTAACTACCAATACTTTTTCAATACGATGCTTATGCAGCAAAGCCACAGCCTCTTTACGATCAGCATTTTCATTGACGGTAATTAAACGCTCTTTAGGCGTCATGACTGAAGTAATGGGTTCATCAAAGCGAGTTTCAAATCGCAAATCTCGGCTAGTGACAATACCGACTAACTCATCGCCATTAACAACCGGCACGCCGGAAATATTTTTTGCTCGTGTCAATTTGATAACATCACGCACACTAACATCAGGCGAAACCGTTATAGGGTCTTTAATAACCCCGCTTTCATATTTTTTCACATGACGAACTTCACGCGCCTGTTGTTCAACCGTCATATTTTTATGAATAATCCCGATACCACCTTCCTGAGCAATCGCAATAGCCAATCGGGCTTCAGTAACCGTATCCATCGCCGCTGCTACTAACGGGATATTGAGTGCAATACTTCGCGTCAACTGAGTTTTAATTTCCACATCCCGTGGCAACACAGTGGAATGAGCGGGTACTAATAAAACATCATCAAACGTCAGTGCTTCCTGAATAATCTGCATAAACCATACCTAACAGGCAATAAAAATAACAGCTTATTATAAGGTCAGTTAGTCAGTTTTATGTAGCATAAAAATACTAGACTATCTTGACCAAGAAAGTTTTAACGTTTATTGTTGATTTTTGAAGTTCAAGTTACCTAAAAGCAACTAAAATAAAATCGTGAGCTTTCCCAACAATTTATAAAATATTATGAAAAAAAAACTTATTAATCAAAACCTTTTGTTCACTGTTATCATTAGCGCCGCACTGACTTTATTACTAAACGGCTGTTCAGATGATAAACCAAAACATTCAACAACAACGCCAGCAGCTAAAGCTGATCATAATCCAAATCCTTGGGATCATTCTGGCGAAAAAAAAGTGACTGAAAGTCAAAAACAGCACTTTGAGAACACATTTGCTTCTCAATGTATTGAGCGGGAAGCTCATAATTCAGATAACAACGATGATAAAGAGCGCTTCAGCAAACCGTGTCATTGTATTGCCAATTTCTTGTCCAAAGATTTAACCGATCAAGAAGCAGAAAAGTTTCTTGACGAGCATGAAAATCCACAATCGTTAAGAATCAAATACGAAAATGCGGCATATCATTGCCTGCAAGAAAAAGCGCCACCGCATGAACCAGACTTTTCACGCCCAAAATAAATAGCTAATCACTAAGCCACACCGCATACCATCCAACATCCAAACAGCTGAGGGGAGCGTTACTGAAATTTCGGTTTACCTCCCCTACAATAAGTGTCTTTTATAATCGGCAGTAAAAGAGTTTCGCTGCCAGCTCGTTTAATACCATGACGACTCATAAAATTATCCGCATTGATGCTCAAACTCAAAAAACGTCTTTAACGGCTGCGCAAAAACAGTTTAATAGCCTGACTAAAAAAATTGAGTCCCAGAAACAACAGCTCATCGACTGGGAAAAAACGATTCCTTTATACCAGCAAAAATTTAACCAAGAATACTTGCCTTTATGTGAACTTTTTAACCAAAAAAAAGTGGCTTGGGTGCGGTTACTGGATAATTTATACAATGATAAGATTTTCAAAAAAACCGACAAATTGAAAATGGAACATCTCATTTGCCAGTTATGTGAACAGTTAATCGGTGAAGATGACTCTCTGGAAGAGGCGCAGGAACTAAAGTCGATATTTAATCAATACAGTGATGATGATTATGACTGCCTGAAAGAAGAAGCTCATGTAGCTGCCGAACAATTGGCAAAAAACTTTGCCAAGAATTTATTTAATGTTGATATTGATGATGGTGTTGATCTTAGTTCTCCAGAAAAATTTCATGCTCATTTACAGGATAAAATGCGCGAGCAGTCCGACCAGCCGACAATACCGACTCAAGAACGCAAAAAAACCAAGAAGCAATTAGAGAATGAAGCCCGTCTGCAACAAGAAGAAGCTTTAGCTAAAAAATCGGTACAAGAAATTTATCGTAAACTGGTTACTTGTTTACACCCTGACCGTGAACCTGATTTACAGGAACGGGAACGTAAAACGGAATTGATGCAACGAGTCAATATTGCTTACGGTAAAAAGGACTTATTACAACTATTGGCTTTACAATTAGAAATTGAACAGATTAATCCTCTACATTTAAACGAAATAGCGGATAGTCGTCTAAAGCACTTTAACAAAATACTTAAAGAACAATCGGCAGAATTAACCCAAAAACTAGATGAAATTGAAGATATGTTTAAATTCCAATGTCATTTACCTTTTTATCAACGTTTATCGACTAAAAAACTGATGTCCATCTTATCTAGCGATATTAAAGAGCTGAAGTATCATATCGCCTCGATTGAAAACGATTTGCGCATTTTTAAGCAGCCGACGGCGTTTAAAGCGTGGTTACAGAATTACCGGATAGATTGTTAGCAAGAATGACTAGAATCTGCTTGATAAGTAACACTACTAACCAACTATCCGCCAGTTTTTTTTAACGCCACTAACATCAAGTGCGCCACTCTTAACCCTGTCAACAAAAGCACCATTAAATAGCAAACGATAGCAATCAGTATCCAGATAAATAATTGACTGACCCGTTGCCAAAAAGATTGCTCATACCACCAACTAACATCCACATAAAAATACAAAACTGCCGACATGGCTAAACTAGCCAGCATAATTCTCAGCAAAAATAACAGCCAACCTTTTTCAGGTCGGTAAATTTGCTCTGTCATTAATTTTTTAATTAACAATCCGGCATTAAACAATGCCCCTAAAGAGGTCGCTAATGCTAACCCTGCATGGGCTAGGGGTATTGCCAGTATATTCAAAGCCAAACTGACAATCATGGCATAGATACCGTAACGAACAGGGGTTTTAAGATCTTGTCGCGAGGTAAAGCCGGCAACTAATATTTTGACTAATAGATAGCCCAAAAGACCGATAGCATAGGCTTTTAAACTTTGTCCTGACAATTGCACGTCTTTAACGCTAAATTCATGATACTGAAACAAGGTAGACAGCATGGGTTCGGCTAACAAAAACAAGCCAATGGTTGCAGGCATACCCACCAAGATCACTAAACGCAAACCCCAGTCCAACGCTGCTGAAAAATCGGCTGATGCCTGCTCTGCATGATTCTTGGCTAAATGCGGCAAAATAACCGTTGATAAGGCAATGCCAATAACTCCCATGGGAAAATCGACCAAACGCTCGGAGTAATATAACCAAGAAACACTCCCTGCCGCTAATAATGAAGCCACTAAGGTATCTAAAAGCAGATTAAGTTGGGTAACAGAAACACTAAAAATGGTGGGTAGTAATTGCTTAAACAGGCGTTTTACCCCTGAATCATTAAAATCTATACGAAAATGAGGGACTAAACCTAAACGGATCAATGCCGGCAACTGGAAAAGCAATTGCACCATGCCTGCTGCAAAAACCCCCCAAGCGAGCGCATGAATAGGCTCTTTAAACAAGGGCGCCCACCAGATTGTGGCAATAATCATGACCACATTGAGTAAAGCGGGTGTTAATGAAGGGACGGCAAATTGCCCATGCGCATTCATTAGCGTACCTGCTACGGCAACTAATCCGATAAATAATAGATAAGGCAGGCAAATTTGTAAAAGCTGCACCGCTAATAGGTGCTGCGGACCTTGCCAAGAAAAGCCGGGAGCTAATAAGCTAATTAACAATGGAGCGATAACGATGCCCAATAATGTCAGTAACAGTAAAACTAACGCCAAGGTACCGGCTGTTTTATCAACAAACAGTTTGACCGCCTGCTGACTGCCGTGGGCTTTGTAGTCTTCATAAATTGGTAAAAACGCTTGGGTAAAGGCACCTTCTGTAAATAAGCGACGTAAGAAGTTGGGAATTTTAAAGGCAACAAAAAATGCATCGGTGGCTAAATCAACGCCAAAAACCCGAGCAATCAACATGTCTCGAACAAAACCCAAGATTCTTGACATCAGTACAGTTGCGCTGACTAATAAAGTTGATTTAAAAAGTCTTTTACTCAATGTTATCCCTTGATTGCTATTAAATTTGTTGACAATATTATCATTTAAAAAGAAAATATACGGCTATCTAATTCAACACTACAGTATCGAGATACTATGGCTAATACAGCACAAGCTAAAAAGCGTGCGAAGCAAGCGGAAAAAAGCCGTATTCGCAACGCAGGACAACGCAGTAACTTACGTACCTTTATTAAAAAAGTACTTGCTGCCGTGAACGCGGGCGATAAAGAAAAAGCGCAAGCAGCTTTTAACACAGCGGTGCCTATTATTGATTCCGCCGTTAACAAAGGCATTATTCATAAAAATAAAGCGGCACGTAGCAAAAGCAGACTGAATTTAAAATTAAAATCAATGCTTTGATTTTATAGTCTCTACTATTGAAAAGGCTGTCGTTGCTTAATTACGGCCTTTTTAATGCTTAAATACCCTCTAAAACTCTCTGCTAAAGCAAGCGACTATCATGCAAATAATCGCTAGCTGATTCATTTATTTTTATATCCTTTGACTTAGCTGGTTATCGTTTGGTCAGATTAAGGTACTTCTGATACAAGCTTTCTTTATCTTCGAGATTTTCTGGATCTTTCTCGATACAATCAACCGGACAAACTTCTACACATTGTGGTAAGTCGTGATGACCGATACATTCGGTACATAACGCTGGATTAATAACGTAAATTTCTTCACCTTGTGAAATAGCACCATTTGGACATTCTGGTTCGCAAACATCGCAATTGATACATTCTTCGTGAATAATAAGTGACACGGTTACTCCTGAATAAATTTTTTGGTTAATGATTGACGCACAATATCAGGAACAAAACTGGATACATCTCCTTTAAGTTTAGCAATTTCCCTAATCATACTGGATGAAATAAATTCATATTGTTCTGCGGGCGTCAGAAACATGGTTTCTAGTTCCGGCGCCAAGCGACGGTTCATTCCCGCCAATTGAAATTCGTACTCAAAATCGGAAACTGCTCGCAGTCCACGTAAGATGACATTTGCGCCACAGTCGCGGGCACAGTCTACTAATAAGTTATCAAACCCCATGACTTCAACATTGGTAAAATCTGGAGTCACCGCGGTTACCATAGCCACTCGCTCATCTAAGTCGAACAATGGGATTTTGTTACTATTAACAGCAACAGCGACAATAACTTTTTTAAAAAGTTTTGACGCTCTAGCGATTAAATCAATATGCCCATTGGTAATAGGGTCAAAGGTACCCGGATAAATAGCAACTATTTGCATAATCATTACAAGATTAAAAGATCGGCAAATGCCTAGTAAAAAGATAATGTATTATACTTTATTTTGTCGTCTTTCAGACACTTGAACACCGAACAATAGCATTTGAGCTAATTTAAAAGCAGACGATGCGAAGCTAAGTTTGTTGTCATTTAATTTTAACAATTTTGTCATTTTGTATTCACATAATTGTCATGATTCTGACATCTTTATTGATTATCGTATTGCAATGATTAATGCAACCTACCTAATTTTATGACACAACACACTAATGATGAGCAACAAATCAAGCCTACCAGACGCTTAGAATGTTTTGTTGCGGATTCAAAATCATGGATTAGAGAAGCGCAAGTACTGCGTTATCGAATATTTGCCAAAGAAATGGGCGCAAAATTAAAATCTGAAGCTGAAGGCTTGGATTATGATGAAGTTGATGATTTCTGCGATCATTTAATAGTTTATGACAATATTAATAAAAAGATTGTTGGCTATACACGCTTGTTAACTGATCAACAAGCGCAAAGATTAGGTCGTTTTTATTCTCAAAGCGAATTTAACCTTGACCATGTTTTGACTTTACCGGGTCGCTTCTTAGAAATCGGTAGAACTTGTGTTGACCCTGATTACCGTGGTAGCGCGGTGTTAACTACCCTTTGGTCTGCACTTGTTGAGTATGCATTAAAAGGTCAGTTCAACTATCTATTAGGTTGTGCGAGTATAACACCGGGGCCAAGTGGTTTTGCTGTTGATGCTGTTTATAGAAATATAGACAGTAAAAATATTGCTCCGGCATCTTTAAAGGTAACACCGAGTATTCCTGTTCCTACTGCATTACGTTGTAACCGTGATGAATCGGGTATTCCACCTTTATTAAAAGCTTATTTACGTTTTGGTGCGTTAATCTGCGGCGAACCGTGCTGGGATGAAGATTTTAATTGTATGGACTTGTTTGTATTATTACCCTTAGACCAATTGCAAGAACGTTACAGTAAACACTATATGAGAGACTGCCAAGTTAGCCATGAAATTTCCAGTACTCTATAAGCTTTTACGCGTTTCGCTGTTATTTTTTGCTGGACTTATTATTGCTGCACTGGTATTCCCTGTCATTAATCTGCTTTTAAAAGCTAATCATGCCAGAAATACTCGTGATTTAATAAAGAAACAGTGGTTACATTGGTTCAGTTCTATTATTAATCTGGAAATAAACCAACAAGGTAACTTGCCTGAGCGAACGGCTCTATTAGTCAGTAACCATATCTCTTGGTTAGATATCATTGTGATAGGACGGTATTTACCTGCCTATTTTGTTGCTAAAAGTGATATTTTAAGCTGGCCTGTTGTTGGTTATTTAGCTCGACAAGCGGGTACTATTTTTATTCGTCGTGGTGATAAACAACACATTTTGAGCACTGCTGAAAGAATGGTTTGGTTATTGAAGCAAAACAGCAACATTATTGCTTTTCCTGAAGGCACCACAACCAAAGGCGATGAGGTTTTAGGTTTTCACGCTTCTTTGTTTCAACCTGCTTTACTAACTAAATCAGTTGTGCAACCGATTGCAATTGAATATTTAGGTGCTGCTAAGGAACTCGCTCCCTTTATTGGTGACGATGAATTTGTACCGCATTTATTAAAAATGCTGGCTCTTGATAAAATTGAAGTAAATTTAATCTTTTTACCCAGTATTAATGTTTCTGGGAAAACACGTCACGCGGTTTGTCATGAAAGTCGTGCTTTGATTGTTGACCAGATTATTGAATCGGATACAAGACTAATAGCACAATCGGGCGATTAAAATATTTCGATTAAAATATTTTTTGATGGTCGCTTGAAAATTTTATGTTCTACCCTATTTTTGGTTTTGAGAATTTTCTTTCTAACCAATTTATTTTAGGAGACGTAAAATGGCTATCATTCACTACGAACCTTGGGGTTTATTAAGTCAATTACAAAAAGAATTAGAACGCACCCGTGACGGTCAAAGTAACGAGGGTTCTACTTCAACGGCTGAATGGGCTCCGGCGGTTGATATTAAAGAAGAAAGTGATAAATTTGTCATCCATGCTGACTTACCTGGTGTAAAACCAGAAGAAATTGAAGTCAACATGGAATCAGGCATTTTAACGCTGAAAGGCGAAAAAAAGACGGAAGCGAAAATCGAAAAAGAAGGTTATAAACGGGTCGAACGAAATTACGGCTCTTTTTACCGACGTTTTAGCTTGCCAGATTCTGCTGATGCACAAGCAATCAGTGCTAAATGCAAGCACGGCGTATTAGAAATTATTATCCCTAAACGCGAAGCAGTCAAACCTAAAAAAATTGACGTTGTTTCAGAAGAATAACGACCACTTCCTCTTGTTTACGGTGTGGGCATCTAGCTTAAATTTGCCCACACTCTTACAGTTTAACCCGACATCTTAACCCGAACATTCAACCAGTCTGTCCACTCAGTTAAATTGGTTTTTTTAGTAGCGGATAACTGAATAACCTGTATCTCAGAATTGATCTGTTTGGCATAGTCTATACAGCGATTGATGTCAAAATCGACATAAGGTAACAAGTCTATTTTATTGATAATCATCAGATCCGCAGCATGGAACATATCAGGGTATTTTAACGGTTTGTTATCGCCCTCTGTGACCGATAACACAACGACTTTATGAGCCTCGCCTAAGTCGAATGATGATGGACAAACTAGATTCCCTACATTTTCTATAGCCAGCAAACTATTGGGTTTTAAAGCTAAAGTCTGTACAGCTTGACCAATTCCTTGAGCGTCTAAATGGCATACACGACCGGTATTAATTTGCAATGCTGGTACACCCGTTGCTCTAATACAATCCGCATCATGCTCTGTTTGCTGATCGCCTTCTATGACAGCTATGGGAAACTGGTCTTTCAATATTTTAATGGTTTCTACCAATAAGGTTGTTTTGCCAGCACCGGGACTGGATACCAAGTTGATGGTAAAAATCTGCTGGTGAGCAAAATATTGTCTATTTTGTGCAGCAAAAGCGTTATTTTTACTCAATAAGTCTTGTTCTACTTTAATTAGACGGTGATTTGCATGATCATGAGGTTGGACTACATTATGGCTTTGATGAATCAACCATTGTTTAGCCGCTTTATCTAATGGGGTGAATTTTGATGTTTTATTAGGTTGACCACAACCACAGATTCCGCACATGTTAACGCCCTCACAGTTATCAACTAACTAATAAATCTTTAATTCTCATTTCTGTACCCTGTGTAATCGTAATAAACGGATGACCACAGAGCTGACAGGGTTCATAAAGGGTTTTCATACTCACGGATTGATGACACCGTTGGCAAACGCCCTGTCCTGCTAATTCAAGCAAAATAAGTTCAGCCTGTTCTGCTAATGTCCCTTGCATCACTACATCAAAACCAAAACGTAAAGCGTCTGGTTCTATGCAGGATAGCACACCAATTTCTAAAGTGATTTGACTTACTTTTTTAAATTGCTGATTGAGGGCGTATTCCTCTACTATTTCTTTTACATTTTCTAGTAAAGACAGCTCATGCATATTTTTTATGAAGGGAAGTGTTGTCGTTCAAACGGTAGTGCGTATTGCCGCCAGATAAGACTATCTGAACACGCCAATAACTGCTGGACAAATTGGCCGGCCTGTTCTAAATGCTGCTGAGCTTGCTCACTTAAGCCTTCCCCTAATTCAAATTGCTCGCCTTTAATTGCTAACAAAAAACAAGGTGGCGGATTTTGCTTGTTAATATTTTGATAAACCGCCAATACTGCTGATGGACTCATAGCATGCGTACTGTAACTTTTATCTTTAACTGGTGTAAGTTCAGTAAATACGAAGGCATTGCCACTACTAACAGAAGCATCAACAAATAAAACCAGATCCCGTTTATCAATATCAAGGGCATGCTCTACTTGCAACTGAAAGTCTGTTAGGAATTCAATTTCTGAGCTGTCGCAATGTTGCTCGATGTATTGTAATAATAATGGACCGAGTGCATCATCACCACGACTTAAATTTCCATAAGCAAAAATCAGTATCGGTTTAGGAGATGATTCAAGACAAAGTGTCATGTTCAATTTGACCGTCGCTGTGCTTAATTAATTTATCAATTAAAACACCATTAACATCGATCAGTTCAAGCTGTAAGGGCATTTTACCAATAGCATGCGTAGCACAAGAGAGACAGGGATCATAAGCCCGTATAGCCACCTCAAGATTATTTAACAGTGGCTCTGTTAACTCCCGCCCTGACAAATATTCTGCAGCTACCTGTCGAACTGACTCATTCATCGCCATATTATTACTGGTCGTTGAAACGATTAAATTGGCTTTGGTGACAATGTCGTTTTCATCAACTTGATAGTGATGAAATAAGGTGCCTCGTGGTGCTTCGATAACACCGATACCTTCATAGCGTTTTTCACCCTGAGCCACCAGTTCATGCCCTAGAATATCTGGATCATGCAAAAGTACTTGGATACTTTCTGCGCAATGCAGTAACTCTATTAATCGTGCCCAATGAAATGCCAGCGTACTGTGTACCATTGCTTCATTGCTATGTGCCTTAAATTCTATACGCTCAACTTCTGCCAAAGGCGTATTAATAAAATCGCAATTATTTACCCGCGCCAAAGGACCTACTCGATACCAGCCATTTTCTTTACCTATTGATAGCAGGTAAGGAAACTTCATATACGTCCATGAGCGCACTTCTTCATGAATATAGTGATTGTATTGGCAATAATCGACATGATCTATGATGGTATCTCCATTCGCGTTTTTAGCGCGTATGCCGCCATGATAAAGCTCCAAACCGCCTTCTGGGCTAATTAAGCCTAAATAATTACTGCGTATGGTGGCAAAATCATCATAGTAAGGCAATTGACTGCAATGCACTTTTTTAACCAAAGCAACTGCATCAACAGCCCAAGTAATCATTTGCTGAATATCTTCCAGTAAATAATATCGCTCGGCTGGTGTGAGCGATTTGTTCATACCTCCGGCAATGGCGCCAGTTCCATGCACGCGCTTACCTGAAATCATACGAATGACTTCTTGTCCGTATTTACGAAGTTTTACACCTTGCAGACCAATTTCTGGATGGTTAGCTAATACGGCAATAATAGAACGCTTACTGATGTCGCTCTCAAATCCAAATAACAAATCCGGACTGGACAAATGAAAGAAATGTAAGGCATGAGATTGCATGACTTGACCAAAATGCAATAAACGCCTTAGTTTTTCCGCTGTAACTGGCAAATTTTCTGGATCAATACCTACTAACTGATCAATTGCTTTTGCTGCCGCCAAATGGTGACTAACCGGACAAATACCACACAAACGCTGAACAAGTACCGGAAGTTCCCAATATGGCCGACCTTGGATAAATCGCTCAAAACCACGAAATTCAACAATATGTAACCGTGCTTGCTGAACCTTATTATTATCATCGAGTAAGAGAGTAACCTTACCATGTCCCTCAACACGAGAAACGGGATCAACTACAATACGTTTTAATTGAGCCGAGTTGGCAGCTGTTTCTAAGTGTTCATACATAAGTAAATTCCAGGTTCGATTAACAAGGATAATTGCAATGACAATGCTATTGAATCTTTAGCCGTCAATTGATGACTTAAAATCTGACTATTGATCTATTTTTATTGGTAATCCATTCGCTCCATGATCCTGCATAGAGCTTTGAACCTATTAATCCGGCATGTTCCATGGCCAGCAAATTGTGACAAGCGGACACCCCCGAACCACAACTATGCACCACTTGCTCTGGTAACGTTGTCTTAATAAGCTGGAGAAATTGCTTTTTCAATTGTGTGGGTGATAAAAATAATCCATCCGCATCAAGATTTAATTGCAATGGGCGGTTGATAGCCCCTCGAATATGTCCGGCAACTGGGTCTATAGGCTCAATTTGACCAACATAACGAGCCGAAGCTCTGGCATCTATTAAACAAATAGTTTTGCTAGCTAAACTGTTTTCTAATTGAGCGGCTGTTAACCAATGAGAATTATCCAGATAAGCTCTGAATTGTTTAGCTTTATAAACTGGCAATGCCGTGGTAATAGGATATTGTTGTTTTTTCCATGTCTGAATACCGCCATCTAACACAGCAACGTGTTGATGTCCCAGACAACGCAATAACCACCATAATCGCCCTGCAAATGCCCCTGCCGCATCATCATAGACAACAACTTGGCTCTGATTAGAAATTCCCCATGAACCCAATTTTTTTACTAATTCTCTAAAATCTGGCAACGGATGCCGCCCTGTTTTTTTGCTGACAGCAGAGGACAGGTCTTTGTTCAAATCAGCATAACGGGCATTAGGAATATGTCCATGACGATAAGCATAAGCACCAGCACCCGCCTGATTTAAAGAAAAACGACAATCTATGATAACCCAATCAGCATTCTGTGAATGTTGATGGAGTTCTGATGCGGAAATTAGTGTGCTATAGCTCATTATGGAATCTCCAAAACAATTTTTCCGATATGTTGCCCACTTTCCATCAGAGCGTGCGCTTGGCTTGCCTGTGTCAGCGGAAAAGTAGAGTGTATCACTGGCTTAATTGTACCCGATGACAATAATGGCCAAACAGTTTGTTTCAGTTTATTGGCAATTTCTAGCTTAAAAGCATCATTTCGAGCCCGTAGTGTAGAACCGGTTATCGTTAACCGCTTTAACATGACCGGCAACAAATTAATTTCAGCTTTTAGTCCTTTCTGCAAGCCTATGTGTATCAAGCGACCATCAACAGCCAAACAACTGATGTGCCGAGGAAAATAATCACCACCCACCATATCAAGTATGACATCAACACCTTGATTATTAGTGATTTTTTTAATAACCTCTACAAAATCTTGATTATGATAATTGATGACCGTATCAGCGCCTAGTGATTTACAAAATTGACACTTTTCTTCAGAACCGGCAGTAACAATAACATGGGCATGAAAAGCCTTAGCCAGCTGAATCGCGGTGGTTCCGATTCCACTACTACCACCTTGTATTAATATACTTTCATCTGGCTGTAAACAAGCCCTATCAAAAACATTACTCCAGACGGTAAAGAAAGTTTCTGGCAATGCGGCGGCTTGTTGCCACGAAAACCCGATAGGTAATGGTAAACATAAGTCGGCACTTGCCAAACAATATTCAGCGTATCCGCCACCTGTTACCAAAGCACAAACTGCATCATCTAACTTTAGCTGATTGACTGCTTTACCTAAAGCGACAACTGTACCGGCAATTTCTAAGCCCGGAATATCAGATGCCCCAAGCGGTGGTGGATATAATCCTTGACGCTGCATGACATCAGGTCTATTGATACCTGCCGCTGCTACTTTTATGAGGACTTGATGGTCTAAAGGGGTAGGTATTGGACGCTCACCCAAAACTAATTCATTATTATTTATTTCAATAACACGCATTATTTAGGCTATTTGCAAAATTATTAAATTAAATCAACACCATATTATCTCGATGTATCATTTCTGCATCATCAGCATAACCGAGAAGTTTTTCAAATTCATGACTGCTCTTGCCAATAATTAAATTAGCATCGTTATAGCCATAATTGATTAACCCTCGCGCAATCTCGAAACCCTGAGTATCAATACACGACACCAACTCTCCACGCTCAAACCGACCCGAAACCGATTTAACGCCAACCGCCAGCAAACTTTTACCTTCGTTACGCAATACTCTTACCGCACCTTCATCAATGACTAATTGACCCTTTACTTGTAACTGTCCGACCAACCAACGTTTTCTAGCATCAAGTGGTTCAATATCTGGAACAAAATAAGTCCCTAAATTAACTCCTTGCAAAACTTGTACGATAACGTTGTCAACAGCCCCTGAAGCGACAATAGTAGCAGCACCTGAACGCGAAGCCAAACGTGCCGCACGTACTTTGGTAGACATGCCTCCGCGCCCTAAACCACTGCGACTATCTCCTGCCATTTTTTCAAGACGATCATCGTTGACACTTATTTCTGAAATCAGACAGGCATCTGGATTCAAACTGGGGTCACTGGTAAACAAGCCTTTTTGATCAGTTAAAATAATTAATAATTCTGCTTCAACAAGATTAGCGACTAATGCCGCTAAAGTATCATTGTCCCCAAAACGAATTTCTTCAGTGGCAACAGTATCATTTTCATTGATAACTGGGATAATGCCAAAATTCAGCAAGGTTAATAATGTGCTACGAGCATTCAAATAACGCTGCCTGTCAGACAAATCATCGTGAGTCAATAGTATTTGTGCGGCATGCAAGCGGTGCTGCTGGAAACCATCATCAAATACACGAACTAAGCCCATTTGACCAACGGCGGCGGCGGCCTGTAATTCATGCAAAGTTTTAGGTCTAGATTTTAAATTTAGGCGACTCATACCCTCAGCAACAGAACCTGAAGATACTAAAATAACATCAATCCCTTGATGCCTCAGCTCTGCCATCTGCTTTACCCAAGCATTAATAGCGGCAAGATCAAGTCCCTGCCCGCCTTTAGTCAACAACGAGCTACCTATTTTAATGACGATACGCTTAATCTTTGCAAGATCAACCCTCCCCATGATCACCTCGTTGCTGCTCTAAAAAGCTCATAATCGCATACATCAATGCTTGGGTGCCAGTACCATTGATTGCGGCAATCTTAAATACAGGACCCGTCCACTCCAGTTGGTCAATAATCGCCTGACAGTGCTGTTCCAACTCTTCATCGAGCACTCTATCTACTTTATTCAGTACCAGCCAACGTGGTTTCGCAACTAAGTCTTCACTCCACTGCTGCAATTCACGTATTATTTTTTGAGCCGCCTGAACGGGAGCTTCACTGCTTTCGTAAGGCTCAATATCAATCACATGCAACAATAATCGCGTGCGTGATAAATGCTTAAGGAATTGTAAACCTAACCCAGCTCCTTCTGCTGCCCCTTCGATAACACCCGGAATATCGGCGATTACAAAACTACGTAAATCATCAATTCTAACCACACCTAAATTGGGATATAAAGTCGTAAATGGATAATCGGCAACTTTAGGAGTTGCTGAAGATACGGCTCGAATTAAACTGGATTTACCGGCATTGGGCATACCTAATAGACCGACATCAGCAATCAAAGTCAATTCCAGATGCAAAACACGATGCTCACCGGCACTGCCTTTACTGGCTTTTTGCGGTGCTCTGTTAATACTGCTTTTAAATCGGGTATTACCTAAACCATGAAAGCCTCCCTGCGCAACCAGCAGAGTCTCGCCAATTTTTGTTAAATCGCCGATCACTTCGCCTGTTTCGCCATCAGAGACCTGAGTACCTAATGGAACCGACACATAATAATCATCACCTTTTTTACCGGTACAATTACGCCCCATGCCGTTTTGTCCGCGCTCGGCTCTAAAAACGCTATGATAACGAAAATCAACCAACGTATTCATGTTCTCAACGGCTATTAAATAAACACAACCGCCGTCTCCACCATCGCCGCCATCCGGTCCGCCTAAAGGGATATATTTTTCACGTCGAAAACCAATAGCACCGTTACCACCATCTCCGGCTTCCACACGAATTTCTGCTTCATCGACAAATTTCATAAATTACGTAATGCTTATTTCCGCTAGACTAAAACAAAAAAAGCCCCACCCAAAAAGGCGGAGCTTTTTCAAAAAGCCAATCCAAAATTGGACAGCCCTAATAATTATGCCTGCACTACGCTGACAAATTTTCTGCTATTAGGTCCTTTGACCTGAAACAACACTTTTCCTTCAGCGGTTGCAAATAAAGTATGATCTTTGCCACAACCTACGTTATCACCCGGATGAAAATGGGTGCCTCTTTGACGAACAATGATATTGCCTGCGCTAACCAGTTCGCCACCAAAACGTTTTACACCCAGTCTTTTGGCATTCGAGTCGCGACCGTTACGGGTACTACCACCAGCTTTCTTATGAGCCATTGTTAACTCCTGTGTTAAGCAGAAATACCAGTAATCTGGACTTCTGTGTAATATTGACGATGTCCCATTTGTTTCATATGGTGCTTACGTCGTCTAAATTTAATAATCTTTATTTTTTTATGTCTACCTTGAGACATAACCGTTGCAGTTACTTTGCCGCCTTCAATAAAAGGCGCGCCAATTTTAACTGCTTCGCCGGACTGAATCATTAGCACTTTATCAAATTCAATGCTGTCGCCAGTGCCCAGCTCCAGTTTTTCTATTTTTAAGGTAGTACCTTCTTCAACGCGGTACTGTTTACCACCTGTTTGAATTACCGCATACATCGGCGTTAGCTCCGTCAAGCATTAATCTGTTAAAAGTGAACAGACAATTTTAATTTCAAAATCAAATTGAGTCAACTTTAAATTAAATCAACCACATAAAAATAACCTACTGGCATTCAGATTAAATAAAACTTTAATCTCATTACCCTACCAGTTAGTTGTTAATGGGGTATAATAATCTATTATATTCATATTTCATAGACATAGAATGAAATACATCCAAAACTTTAATCATTTATAGCGTTCAATAATGGCATCTCAAGCATCTTCAGGCATTACTAAAACAACAACTATAGACTTTGATTCGATAAAGAATTTGACTTTATCAGAAGCCAAAGCTGTTGATCAGCTAATTATTAACGAATTAAATTCCGATGTTATTTTAATCAATCAAATGGGACATTATATCGTTGGCAATGGCGGCAAACGATTGCGCCCCATGTTGCTATTATTAGCTGCCAAAGCGTTGGGCGAAGTAGACAATAACCACTTGATACTCGCAGCAGTGATCGAATTTATTCATACCGCTACTTTGTTACATGACGACGTAGTTGATGAATCTAATTTAAGACGTGGCAAGGAATCCGCTAATGCAGTATGGGGTAATGCCGCCAGTGTTTTAGTCGGTGATTACTTGTATTCCAGAGCGTTTGAAATGATGGTACGCACCAACAATATGCGTGTCATGGAAATTTTATCGAAAACAACTACAGCTATTGCCGAAGGTGAAGTATTACAACTATTAAATTGTAATAACCCAGAGACTACCGAAGCGAAATATTTGGAAGTTATTGCCCGAAAAACAGCTATTTTATTCAGCGCAGCAACCCGATTGGGCGCGGTGATTGCAGTAACATCACCCGAAGTAGAAGAAAATCTTGCCCTGTATGGACAACATCTTGGTATTGCTTTCCAGCTTATTGATGACGCTTTGGATTACAAGGCTAATCAAGAAGATTTAGGTAAAAACCTAGGGGATGATCTTGCCGAAGGCAAACCAACGCTGCCTTTAATTTATGCCATCCAAAACGGCACTGAAAGCGAAGCTGCCATTATTATCGACGCTATTCAAAACGGTAATCGCAATGCTTTTAATGAAGTATATGCGGTCGTTCAACGCACTCAGGCAATTACTTATACTGAACAACGTGCCGACGAAGAAGCTCAAAAAGCAATTAATGCGCTCAGCGTACTACCCGAATCTGAATACAAAAATGCATTGATATTATTAGCGAAATTTTCAGTGCAACGAAATTTTTAACAACATAAATTAAGCGTATAACTTTTGATGCTTTTTCAGGTGACTTGGTTACTGATTATGGTCGACTTTATCTACCCATTCGTATAACTCGGTCAACGTGGAATCACATTTGCAGCAGCGCGTGCCACAATCGGATTCTAGCGATAATTGGCGGACTTTGCCCTTATTGATCCACAGCCTTAACATACCCCGCAATGCATCAGCCTCTATGCCAAAATGTATGATTAAATCCCTCAAAGAGACTCGATGCTGTTGCTGTAAATAACTCCTTAAGTCTGCAAGTACCATTAGCTTGTTTCCTGTTCCAGCTTTAGTTCAGAATTTTTACCAGCTAACCATAACCCTAACAACACTAAAGCAAATACCGCCAGTAAAACATTAATACAGATTAAAGAGTACTGGGGATGCTGCTGAAAGCTCATGACCTGATAGAAAATAGTTGCTGTCATATAAGCTATTCCAGTCGTCCAGCAAACCACAAATACGGTCCAATTTAAATTGGTTTCCTTATAAATTGCAGCGGTAGCCGCTACACATGGCGCATACAATAAAATGAACAGTAAATAAGCAAAAGCACCCGCTTGACCATCGAAACTACGCTGCATGGCGACAAAAGTATCCAATTTAACAGCCTGCTCACTGGCGGCAACCGCTAAATCGTCAACCTTGCCAATATCAAGACCTAATGGATCTAAAATATTGTCAGCCACTACCGCTAAATTTTTCGGTATGGTCTGAAAGGCATTAATTAATGCATCTGTGAGCTTGACCGTCGGCTTTTGTTCTTCTGGTTGATCTGCACGACCCATCTGACTGTACAAAGCATCTAAAGTACCGACTACAGCCTCTTTAGCCAATACTCCGGTAAAAATACCCACTGTCGCCGGCCAATTGCTATCGGTAATACCCATAGGCTTAAACACCGGCGTTAAACTTCTACCGATAGTACTTAATACTGACTGTTGCGTATTGGCTTTACCAAAACTGCCATCAATCCCAAGCGCATTAAGAAAATTCAATATCAGCACCATCGGCACAATCACTTTACCGGCATTAAACAAGAATGAACTTAATCTATCCCAAGTACGAATTAACACACCACTGAAGGTAGGTAAATGATAGGCAGGCAATTCCATAATAAAAGGCGTTACTGCGCCTTTAAAAACGGTATAGCGCATGATTAAACCTGTAAAAACAGCAACCACAATACCTAAAAGATACAAGCCAAAAACTAGATTTTGTCCGCCTACAGGAAAAAATGCTGCCGCAAATAACGCATAAACAGGCAACCTTGCCCCACATGACATAAATGGATTCATTAAATTGGTCAAAATCCGGTCACGCTGATTTTCCAGTGTACGAGTAGCCATAATAGCGGGTACATTACACCCGAAGCCAACAATCATGGGTACAAATGATTTGCCGGGTAAACCCATCATGCACATCAAGCGATCCATCACAAAAGCGGCTCTTGCCATATAGCCTGAGTCTTCCAAAGCAGACAAAAAAAGAAACAGCATACCCACAATAGGAATAAAGGTAGCCACCACTTGTATACCGCTACCAATGCCCTGTGTGATTAAGACATTGAACCATTCCGGCGCCGACCAGCCACTGAGCAACAATCCCAATTGATCAATCAACAAGACACCGACTACCTGCTCGAAAAAATCGACAAAGGCAGTGCCTATATTGATAGTAAACATAAATAGCGCATACATCACCAGCAAGAAGATGGGGATTCCCAAAAACCGGTTTAATACCCAACGATCTATTTTTTCAGTGGTATGACGACTGACTTCGTTGATTTTACAAACACTTAGCTGTGTTAATTGATTTACAAATCCATAACGCGCATCAGCAGCAAGAATATCAATCTCATCATTTGTTTCGGCTTCTATGCGTTGTTGCAAGCTCACTATATTTTCTGTAAGCGTTGTTCCTGCAATCTGTTGCGCCAAGGTATCGGCTTCCAGCAGACGCACAACTAACCAACGTAAATCGCAAGGATACTGATTAGCAATTGATGACAGTTGCGGCTGCAACTCTGCAACAGCCCGTTCTAATGACTCAGGATAAGCAATCCATGCTGTGGGAACGGGCTTTTCGGCAGCAGCTTGATTGATAATCGACTTTAGATGATTTAAACCCTGCCTCGCAGCGGCACTAATTGCCACCACAGGACAACCCAAACTTTCCGCCAATGCAGTAATATCAATTTTAATGCCGCGACGTTTGACGGCATCCATCATGTTAAGCACAACTATCATAGGGACTCGCATCTCTATTAATTGAGAAGTCAGGTATAAATTGCGCTCTATATTGGACGCATCAACAATATTAATAATTAAATCAGCTTGGCGTGAAGCAACATAATCTCTAGCGACTTTTTCATCTAAAGATACCGTATCATCAGCAGCTTCTAGAGAATAAGTTCCGGGTAAATCGACTAATTCAAGATACTTCCCTGCAAAAGTGTATTCCCCTACTTTTTTTTCTACGGTAACCCCTGGCCAATTACCCACTTGCTGCTTGGCGCCTGTCAGTGCATTAAATAAAGTCGTTTTTCCACAATTAGGATTGCCGACAACACCGACAATAAAATCAGCCTTCATTGCATTTCTCTATGAGCAAGATATCAGCTTCATTTTTACGCAAAGTCAGAGAAAAACCGCGTAATTTTATTTCTATGGGATCACCCAAAGGCGCGAAACGGGTCACACTAAACGATGTACCGGGCGTTAAACCCATCGCCAGCAGGCGTTTTCTATAAACTTTGCCCGATTGCTCGAAACCGATAATTTTTCCAAAATCACCTACTTTAAGATTTTTTAAATTAATAGCCATTGGAAACACCTCGTCATTGATTATTTAACCATGAAAAAGATATTAATCAATAATCATTCTCATTTGTAAAAATACTATCACACAATAACTTGGATTTGGAAGCGGTCATTACCAGAAAATGGAATGCTCAAGATTTTTTTATTGGAGTATTAGGGAATGGCTAGTCAAATATACAAAATGAATCAAAACAAAGTTCACGAAACTTAGTAATTAATTATTTCGGTATTTTTTCTTTGAAAATAAGTCTCAAATGAAGCAAGTAAAATTCTGTGAAAAAAGGAAATATCCTAAAACAAAATCACTTTGAACGCGTTATAACACATATGGAAAAACACATGACAATCGTTTATGTTCGAATACAAAAAACGACACAGCACATGCTATTAATTTAATGGGGTGAACGACGGGGCTCGAACCCGCGACAACAGGAATCACAATCCTGCACTCTACCAACTGAGCTACGCTCACCATAAGGGGGGTATACTAGGATGGCGCGCTTGGCAGGACTCGAACCTGCGACCCCCAGCTTAGAAGGCTGGTGCTCTATCCGGTTGAGCTACAAGCGCGAAATGGTCGGGATAGAGGGATTCGAACCCCCGACATTCTGCTCCCAAAGCAGACGCGCTACCAGACTGCGCTATATCCCGACATCCTTCTTTTAATGGCTTGCCAACTTTATCAACCACCTATGAAGAGCTGAATATGTTAGTCTTTTATTTCATCTTCGTCAATAATTTTCTGATTAATTTTTAACTTATCTATAAAATAACGAATCTATTGTGAGCAGAGTTTGACAATAAATTGTTTAGAATCATCCGATGAAAAAAAATATTAATGCCAATAAATCAATGTTTAGCGACTTTTCAGAAGCCGACCGAAGGCTTATTGAAGAGGCTCAGAACATTATTGCCCGCATTCCTGACGATCCTCACTACTACCGTCCTAAAGGGATTGAAGTTGCCAGTATTTTGCTGGATTTGAATGTTGATTTAAAAACCATTCTGGCTGCTATTTTAAGTGATCCTCGCGCAGCCTTATTAGTGCCTCCTCCAAATATTAAGCAACAATTTGGCGAAACCGTTGCGGCCTTAGTGAAGGATGTTAACTGGCTAAATACTTTCAGAGTCTATTCTCTGGATATGACAGATCAGCCTAATCAGGCAGAAAACTTGCGTCGTATGTTACTGTCCATGACACAAGATGTGCGCTCCGTATTAATCAAATTGGCTTATCGTGTCAGACGCTTGCAAGTATTACCTAAAGAATCTTACGAAATGCGTCAATTTATCGCCCGTGAAACACTGGATATTTATGCTCCCATTGCCAATCGAATGGGTATTCACCAGTTAAAATGGGAACTGGAAGATATGGCTTTTCGTTATTTAAAGCCTCAGTCTTACCGACGCATTGCTAAATCGTTAACAGACAATCGTATTCAGCGCGAGAATAGCATTAATCGGTTTACAGAACTCCTGAAACAAACTTTATTAAAAGAAGGTATTACCGCCGAAATATACGGTCGCCCCAAACATATTTACAGTATTTGGAAAAAAATGCAGAAAAAAAAGCTCGATATAGACGAGTTGTATGATCTGCTTGCTGTTCGTGTCATTGTCGACAATTTGGCTAACTGTTATGCGGTTTTAGGCTTAGTACACTCGACCTGGCAAACTATTCCGAAAGAATTTGATGATTACATTGCCAATCCTAAAGAAAATGGCTACCAGTCTTTACACACCGTTATTTTAGATCCCGACGGCAAACGTATTGAGGTGCAAATTCGTACGCGAAAAATGCACGAATTTGCTGAATTAGGAGTAGCCGCTCACTGGTCATACAAAGAAGGTGGCAAATATGATGCGGCTGTTGAAAAAAGTATCGCCTCGTTACGCAAGCTTTTAGAAGAAAAAGATAACGATGAATTATTACAGGAGAGTTTTAAAAACCAACTATTTGCTGATCGAGTTTATGCTTTAACCCCTAAGGGACAATTAGTTGATTTAATTAAAGGCTCAACGGTATTGGATTTTGCTTATGCTATTCATACTGAAATTGGACACCGTTGCCGAGGTGCAAAGGTTGATGGTCGGATTGTTCCCCTCACCTACACACTCAAATCAGGTGAACAGGTGGAAATTTTAACCGTTAAAGAAGGAAATCCAAATCGTAACTGGATAGATGCTAATTTAGGCTATCTGAAATCGCCGATGGCCATCAGCAAAGTTAAAAGCTGGTTTAAAAATCAGCAACAAAATCAAAATATCATTGCTGGTAAAATTATTCTGGAAAAAGAATTACAACAGTTAGGCTTAAAAGCACCTAATTTAAATGCGTTGGCAAAACAGTTTAATCAACCCAGCACTAATCATCTTCTGGAAGCCATCGGTCGAAGTGATATCAGTACGCGTCAACTGGCTGGTTTTTTTAAAATACCCGAGTTGGAAAATGTTACTGTTATTAATAATCCTCGCCAAAAAACAGAAAGTAAATCATCTATTTCGGTACAGGGTGTCGATAATGTATTAACCAGTTTTGCGAGTTGTTGTTCACCGGTTCAAGGCGATGACATTATTGGCTATATTTCGCATAAGAAAGGAGTCATTGTTCATCGTAAAAATTGTAATAATATTTTAACGTTGAATCCTGAAAAACAAATCAGATTGGTTGCTGTTAGCTGGGGACATAACAAAGCAAGCCATGCTGTTCCCATTGAAATCGAAGCTTTTAACACCAATA
>Ga0214192_1000521_pt1 | contig 23652 bp, 22 predicted proteins | sample TroBogEpilimnion_44_FD_153030 | JGI IMG/M metagenome (GOLD analysis project Ga0214192, IMG submission 153030) | Freshwater microbial communities from Trout Bog Lake, WI - 29JUL2008 epilimnion | ecosystem: Environmental > Aquatic > Freshwater > Lake > Epilimnion/Euphotic zone | place: Trout Bog... | reverse complement strand
GCCCTTCTCGAAATCCTCCACTGCTTCGTTCACATTCTTGCGCACCAGCGCCGCCGTGCCCAGCGCCTGCCATGCTTTGCTGATCGCCTCGTTCTTCTTCCTGGTTCGAATATCCGCGGTCATCACGAACAGGTCCGGTCCCGGAGGGCCGTCCACCATTTCGAGGGCCTCGTGCGCGTACTTGTCCACCTGCTTGAGTTTGTCTTCTTTATCGAAATCGCTGTCCTTCGTGGACATGGCCACAACGTTGGCGATCAGCACGTCCGCGTCGTAGTTCTTCGGGTCTGCCGCCAGAGCCTGCTCGGCGAACACCTGCGCCTTCGCCATGTCGCCCTTCTGCTGATAAGCGTCCGCTTCCTGATAGAGCGCGAAGCTCTTGTAGTCGCTCTTCGGAAACTTCGTCACCAGATTGTCGGCCGCCTCAACGGTCTGCGCCGGACCGGCCGCGATGGCCTTCAGCAGGTCGCTGACCGCCGCTGCTTCCGCTTTTGTCTTCGGGCCGGGGCCGGCTGCTTTCGCCTGGGCCGCCACCTGCGGAGTCTGGCTGTCTCCGCCCTTGCCGCCGCCCTTTTGTGCGTTTGCCGTCGTTGCCAGCAGGCAGCACAGCGCTGTGATTGCGATTTGTTTCATGAATGCAGGATCTCCTGATATCCGAATTTGCGTTACTGAACTTTTTGCGCCGCCGCGGACTTGCCGGCGGCCGATTCCTTCTGCGCGGCCTCCCGCGCCCCTGGAGACGCATCGGAAACTGCCAGCGCCTCCTGATAAAATCTTCCCGCGCGGTCGGCTTCGCCAGCCGCTTTTGCCAGCCGCGCCAGATACACATAGGTCCACGCCCTGGTCTGGCCGTCCGGCGATCCCGCGAGGACCTTATCGAAAAACTTCAGCGCTTCGTCGGGCTGATTCTGCAGGATCGCAATCTTCGCCAGTCCGTACCAGGCCTGCGCGTGCTCCGCCGCCGCCCCGCTCTGCCCGAGCGCTTTCAGGTACAGCGTCTTCGCTTCGTCGAGCGTCCGCTTCGCATACAGATCGTCGGCCTGCTGCAGCGTGCGTCCCGATGCCGAAAGCTCCGGCTCCTTCTCCGTCACGATCTTCTTCGCCACCCGCTGCGCCTGCGCCGCGTCGAACTTTATCGATGCAATACGCGTGCTCTCGTGCCGCAGGTCCATCGCGTTGATCATGTCTTCAAGGTAGAAACGCATGCCCTGCTGCTGCTTTTCGAATACCTGCAGCTGCTCGGCAAAAAACGGCGTGAGGATGAAGCCCTGCTGCGCCGCCTGCTGCACGCCGATCGTATTCTTATCCAGCCGCGTCTCAATCGCCTTGATCAGACACTCGTTGGCCAGCAGCGTGTAGTCCTGCTTGTACTGATCTTCCATTGGCGCGTTCTGCGCGAAATCGATCAGCGAGCGCTTCTGCTGCAGTTCCATCCCGTACTTAATCACAATCGGGTCGACTTCGAAATGCAGATACGCGTGCCGGATGTCGAACAACCGCGGCTGCGGCGACGCCGTCACAATCACGAACGCGTCTTCGCCGTAATTGCGCGTCTGAACCTGCTCTGGCGCGCCCAGCAGATCGACCACCACCTGGAAACGCCGCCCAAGATACCCATTGGCCGGCACCCGCAGGTACCCATCCACCGACCCCGTGATTTTTACCAGGCCCGCGTGGTATTTTTCCAGCTCCGCATCGTACGCCGGCTGGGCGCGTTTCCACAATTCGCTCAGGTTCGCCTGCTGGTGGAACTGCACCATCAGCTCCTGGAAGCCGTCCAGATCGCGGGCGTCCGGCGGCACCTCCACGTCGCGTACGCGCCAGGCGAATTCCGGCGCGCCGTTCACCGAAAGAGCCCACGACACGTACTGCGAAAGATCCTGCACGCCGTTCCGCTTCAGGTGCCGCTTATAAAAGCGCTGCAGCTCCGGCAATATCGCGATGTGCTGCTTTGCAAGGTACTCGCGCAGTTGCGCGCGCAGCGGACTGTTGTCCGGCAGCGCCACGCCTTCGTCATACCCCGCGGCGTTGATCGCGGCCATCACCGAGAAAAGCGCTTCGTTGCTGTCCAGCTGGATGGATTCCGCCGCCCGCGCGCTCGCCGGAGCGAAAACGAGTCCGGTGAGACTAACCAGAGTGAGGGCCGCGACCTGCGTAAGCTGCTTCAAATGCTTGTTCCGGAAACGGTTAGTTTACCATTGAACAGACGTGCCTCTGAATCAAATGGCGCCCTCCGCCGCGCCCCGGTCTGCCGGTAAGAATCGCGGCCGCGAACTGCCCCGCAGCCGGCCCCGCGTTCTCATGGTTTCCTCCGAAGTCAGCCCCTGGGCAAAAAGCGGCGGCCTGGCCGACGTGCTCTCCGCTCTGCCCGTCGCTCTCGCCGGCATCGGCTACCAGGTGGGCGTCGTCGTGCCGCGCTTCCTTTCCGCCGCCGACGCTCCGGCGCGCCGTGTCGTGTCGTCCCTTCGCGTCCCGTTCCCTTCGGGCGACCAGGAGATCGGCATCTCCGAAATGGCCGTGCCGCTCCCCGCACCAGGCGCCGGTTCGGTCACGCTCTTTTTCGTCGATGCGCCTCAGCTCTACGGCCGTCCCGGGCTTTACGGCGAAACCTCCGGTGACTACGGCGATAACCATATCCGCTTCGCCGTCCTCTGCCGCGCCGCCCTCGAAGTTTCCCGCCGGCTCTTCCCCGCCGACATCTTTCACTGCCACGACTGGCAGGCCGCGCTTCTTCCCGTCTACCTGCGGACCCGCACCGGCGTCGATCCCCACTTTCTCGCCGCCCGCACCCTGCTTACGATTCACAACCTCGGCTACCAGGGCCGCTTCGACTCCCGCCAGTTCGGCGACCTTGGCCTGCCTGCCTCCGTCTTTCAGCCCGGCCTCTCTTCCACCGGTTCGCTCGAATTCTGGGGCGGCCTGAACTTTCTCAAAGGCGGCATCGGTTTTGCCGACGCCGTCAATACCGTCAGTCCCGCCTACGCGAAGGAGATTCAGACTCCCGAATTCGGCTTCGGGCTCGATGGCGTCCTGCGCCAGCGCGGCGCCGAAGGCTCGCCAGTGACCGGCATTCTGAATGGTGTCGACTACACCCGCTGGAATCCGGAAACCGACACTTCTCTCCCCGCCCGCTACTCGCTCTCCGACCTTGCCGGCAAGCGCGACTGCAAACGCGCCCTGCTCGCCGAACTCGGCTTACCCGAAAAAGCCATGGAGCGCCCCCTGCTCGGCATCGTTTCCCGCTTTGCCACGCAAAAGGGTTTCGATCTGCTCGGCGAAGCCGCCCGCGAACTGTTCCGCGACGACGTCTATCTCGTCGCTCTCGGCAACGGCGAACCGGTGTGGGAGGATCTCTTCCGCCAGTTGCAGCGCGAATTCCCCGACCGCGTCGGCCTGCGCATCGGCTACGACGATCCGCTCGCCCACCGCATCGAGGCCGGTTCGGACATCTTCCTCATGCCCAGCCGCTACGAACCCTGCGGCCTCAATCAGATTTACAGCCTGCGCTACGGCACCATCCCCGTCGTGCGCGCCACCGGCGGCCTCGACGACACAATTGCCGACGCCGGCCCCGGCGGCAAAAGCCCCGGAGGCACCGGCTTCAAGTTCGCCGATTACAATGGGAAGGCGCTTCTTGAAACGGTTCGCCGCGCCTGCCGGGCATGGGAAGACCGCAAAGTCTGGACGGCGCTCATTTCGCGCGCCATGCGGCAGGAGTTCTCCTGGGCCGTGGCCGCCGAACAGTATTCGCTTTTGTATTGCAGTCTTGCATCCCGGGAGCACCCGGGCGACTCTAAGTAAAACGGAACGAGATTAAAGAGGATTCAATGGCTGGAGCAAACACACTGAACTTTACCGATGCCGGCTGGGACACCGAAGTCCTCCAGTCCGAGCAGCCCGTGCTGGTCGATTTCTGGGCCGTATGGTGCGGACCCTGCCGTCAGATGACGCCCATCATCGACGAACTCGCCGATGACTACAAGGGCAAGGCGAAAATCGGCAAGCTGAACGTCGATGAAAACGGCCAGACCGCCATGCGCTATCAGGTGCGCGGCATTCCGACGCTGCTGCTTTTCAAGGGCGGCAAACTGGTGGCCAACAAGGTCGGCGCGGCGGGCAAAAGCGAAGTGCAGAAGATGATCGACGAGCACTTGGCCTGATCGGGTACCGCCGCCGTCGTTCCTGAATCGTGGTCGTCACGACTCCGTAACGCGGCGGCGTGCTGAAAAAGACAAAATTTCCGGCAGCCAGTTCTCCTGCGGTTGAGAAGTGCTGCCGCTTCCGCAACTATTCATTTTGCCCGGTGCTTGTACGTGTACAGGCGGGCGCCGTCCGAAGAATTTTCCCCAATTCGGGTCCGGCGCCGGAGAAGGTAAAATGAAGTGCAGTGATAAGGCCGGATTTATGGTCGTAAGAATTCGCTTTGGGCGCGGCCCGGTCGTCACGCGGCGTAAAGGCAAGAATGCGCGCCTCGCGACAATGGCGGCGGTCCTGCTGACCATGGGCTCCATCAGTTGCGCCTCGCTGGGCATCTGGCGTCTCGGCGTGGACCTCGGCTGGACCGGCGACTTTGTCGTCCAGTCCGGTCTGCTCTCGCACTGGATGGTGTGGCTCGTCCTCGCCGGGGCCGCGCAGTACGGCAGCCGGCAGTTCCAGAACTACGCCGCGGCCTCCCATGAGCGCGCGCTGGCGGCATTCCGGGCCGAGGCCGACCAGAGTTCCTCGCCGGATGATCCTTCCGCGGTTCGGGCCATCGCCCGCGTCTGAGCTTCCGTCTGTTGGCGCACATAGCGTCTTGATCCGCGCGCCAAACGGGGCCGCAATTGCGCCCGTTGCGATCCGTCGTTTTGTTATTCTGAAAATGGTTGCGTTGCCGCGCGTAACCGGCGCGCGCAGTTGCGGCCCGGCACTCCTGATGCGTTACGACACCCGCTACCGAGCCCGTTCGGCCATGTTCGACTGGTCGCTGGGCGACGGCGTGAAGTGGCTCATTGTTGCCAACGTTGCGGTATACCTGGTGTACTTCTTCGGCTCCATGCTGCGTGGCGAGCCGATCTTCGAAAGCCTTGTCCTGCAGCCCTCCTCCGTGATACACGGCGCCGTCTGGCAACTGGTCACCTATCTTTTCCTCCACAGCCTCGGCAGCATCTGGCACATTCTGTTCAACATGCTTTCGCTGTGGATGTTCGGCACCCCGGTGGAGCAGACCTGGGGCACGAGGCGCTTCCTGCAGTATTACTTCATCTGCGGCGTCGGCGCCGGCGTGTGCGTCGTACTCGCCAACATGCTGTTCGGCGATCCCCGGCAGCGCGTTATTGGCGCGTCCGGCGCTATTTACGGCCTCCTGCTCGCGTACGGCATGCTTTTCCCCGATCAGACGGTGATGTTCAGCTTTCTGTTCCCCATCAAGGCCAAGTACATGGTCATGATCTTCGGCGGCATCGCGTTTCTCAGCTCGTTCCAGACCGGCAGCACGGTGAGCAATCTCGCCCATCTCGGCGGAATGATTTTCGGCTTCGGCTATATCAAAACTCAGTTCAGCCGCCGCCCGGGCAGGCGGATCGAACTCGGTCTGGCCGAACGCTGGAAAGAGTACAAGCTGCAGCGGGCGCGGAAAAAGTTTAAAGTGTACATGAAGAAACACGGGCCGGGTGGCAGTAACTCAAGTGGCGGCAGCTCAGGCGCCGGTAACCCGGACAACGGTCCGTGGGTCAATTAGTGCGGGTCTCTTGAATCCGCGTCAGGTTGGTCAGCAATGAATAAATTTCGGTTTGTCGCCTCCCTGGCCGCTTTACTGCTTTTCGCGGCCGCGGGCGCTCATCTTCTGCGAGCCCAGGACGGGCCCATCTCCTCCGGCAGTTCCACCGTGGCCCGCCCGCGCAAGCCCGCCACGACGGCCACGCCGCCGTTCTCCGGCGATGCGCCTTCATCGAACGCCACGACCACCGATCCGAACGCCGCCGGCGCATCCTCGAACGATCAGCCGAAGATCCCCTCGAAGCTCAGCCCGCGTGCCACCAAAGACTCGGACGGCGCCGCCGACGTCAGCTTCAAGGCCGATACCAACCTCGTCACCGTGGATGTTTCGGTTCTTGACTCCGGCGGCAATCCCATCCCGAACCTGCCGCGCAGCTACTTCCGCATCCTCGAAGACAACGTGCCGCAGACCCTGCAGCAGTTCAGCACCGCCGAATCGCCCATGACCGTCGCCATGGTGATCGAGTTCAGCGCCCGCTTCCAGGCCTACTACAGCATGGGCTGGAGCGAAACGCTCAGCGCCTCCTACGGCTTCCTGCAGACCCTGAAGAAGGACGATTACGTCGCCGTCATCGCCTACGATCTGCGGACCACCATCCTCAGCGATTTCACCAACGACCGCTCGAAGACCATGGAAGCCATGCAGCGGCTGCGCGTCCCCGGCTTCGCCGAGAGCAACCTGTTCGATGCCCTCGCCGATACCTCCGAGCGCATGTCGAAGATCGAAGGCCGCCGCGCCATCCTGCTCATCAGCAGCGGCATCGATACGTTCAGCAAGCTGACCTACGACAAGGCCCGCAAGGCGCTCCAGGAAAACGGCGTGCCCGTCTACTCCATCTCCATCCTCCAGGCCGCGCGCGCTGCCAGCACGGGCAACGACATCGCGTTTCTGCAGGGCGACAACGAAATCCGCACCTTCGCCAAAGAGACCGGCGGACAGGCCTTCTTCCCGCGCTTCCAGGGCGAACTCGGCAACATCTTCCACACCATCTCCGAATCCGTGCGCAACCAGTACCAGCTCTCCTATTCGCCGAACAACCAGACCCGCGACGGCAAGTTCCGCAAGCTCACCGTGCAGCTGGTGAATCCGCAAACCGGCGAGCCTCTCAAGATGGTCGACGAGAAAACGAAGAAGAACATCAAGTACACCATCGTCGCCAAATCCGGCTACGTCGCACCGCGTGCGGTAGAGTAGCTCTGAAGCGCAGTGCTTCGCCGGCCCGCCTAGTTCCTTCCGGGTTTTCTGTCAAGAACTCCATTCGTCTTTGTTTCAGTCGGATGCAAAAGCATTGACAGTTTTGTGACGGCTCTGGTAGCTTCGTTCGGTCCCTGCTAAATGAGTAAAGACGATCCCGCAGCAACAATCCTTCTGGTCGACGACAACGCCAACGGACTCACCGCCCGCAAGCTGATTCTGGTAGAACAGGGATACAGCGTCGAGACGGCGCTGAGCGGCGAGGCAGCTTGGGAACTCTTTCAGACGATCCACTTCGACGTGGTAGTGACGGACTACAAAATGACGGGCATGGACGGGATCGAACTGATCCGTCTGATCCGCGAAAGCCAGTCGCCCGCCCGCATCATCATGCTCTCCGGCTACGCGGCGCGCGCCGGGCTGACTCCGGTAGCGATCGGCGCCGACGAACTGCTGGCCAAGAGCAACAAGGAAGTGCCGGAACTGCTCCGTGCCGTGAAGAAACTTTCGGCGCGTCCGCGCGGTCGCGGCATCTCCTCGGCCCGCACCAGCGGACAGGCAGCGTCGCGCCGCATCTCCACAAAGCGCGCCGGGTGACCCGGCCGTTCACCTGGTTCCGGCTGGCAGCGCTGTTGCCGCTGGCCGCCGCCATACTCGCTTTCGCCGCCGTTCCCGTTCCCGCTCCCAAAGCGCCGGTCAAAGCGGCTAAAGCCCCCAAAATTCTCACCGGCGCCACTGAAGAAGCCACTGCTCTGCGCTGGATGCACGCGATGACGCTGCGCGAAAAGATCGCCCAGCTGGTCGTCATCCCCTTCAGCGGCCATCCCCTCAACACGCGCACGAAGGACTACCGGAAGTTCATTCACCTCGTCCAGCAGGAAAACGTGGGCGGCATGATTCTGGTGAACGTCGCCGGCGGACGCATCGTCGCCAAAGCCAATCCCCTCGAAGCCGCGTCGTTCATCAACCGGATGCAGCGGCTGGCCAAAGTCCCGCTCATCGTCGGTGGCGATTTCGAGCGCGGCGCCTCCATGCGCGTCGATGACACCACGGCCTTTCCCCACGCGATGGCATTCACCGCCTCGCGCGACCCCAATGAGGCCCGTATGGAAGGCGAGATCACGGCCCGCGAGGCGCGCGCCCTCGGCGTCCACTGGATCTTCTTTCCCGACGCCGATGTCAACAACAATCCCGACAACCCGATCATCAACATCCGCTCCTACGGTGAGAATCCCGACGACGTCTCGGCGTTCGTTTCCGCCTTCATCCAGGGCGCTCACTCGGTGTCTTCGGCAAAGGTGCTGGTCACCGCCAAACACTTCCCCGGCCATGGCGACACCGCCACCGACAGCCACCTGAATCTGGCCACCATCCCCGGCGACAAGGCGCGGCTCGATGCCGTCGAGTTCGCCCCTTTCCGCGCCGCCATCAAAAGCGGCGTCGATTCCGTCATGACCGCGCACCTCGCCGTGCCCGCCATTGAAGACCCGTCCATCCCCGCCACGCTCTCGCCCAAAATTCTCACCGGCCTGCTGCGCGAGGAACTCGGCTTCCGCGGCATTGTCGTCACCGATGCTCTCGATATGGGCGGCATCGGTCAGGGCTTCGCCGTCGGCGAGGCCGCCGTGCGGGCTCTCGAAGCCGGTGCCGACGTGCTGCTGATGCCGCCCGATGCCGAAGCCGCCATCAACGCCGTCGAGGCCGCCGTGAAGTCCGGGCGCCTCACCCAGAAGCGCATCGAGACCAGCGTCATGCGCCTGCTCACCGCCAAGGCCGGACTCGGGCTCGCGCAGAAAAAACTGGTGGATCTGGAAGGCGTTCACGAAGTCGTGGATTCGGTCGAAAGCAACGCCGTGGCGCAGCGCATCGCCGAACGCGCCGTCACCCTGGTGAAGAACGAGGGCGCTCTCGTCCCCCTGCGCGAGCCGGCGTCGACAGCCTTCTTCGCGCTGGCCGAGGGCCGGGCGCTGGTGGAAGGCCAGGCCTTCTCCGCCGAACTCCACCGTCGCGGGCAGAACGGCAATGTGATGGTACTCGATGGAACCACCTCGGAAGCCGATCTCGATGCCGCGCTGCAGAAGCAGTCCGGCGCCAAAGAGTACGTCGTCGCCGCCTTCGTTTCCTTCGCGGCGTACAAGGGAAATGTGGCCCTCGGCGGCGGCTTCCCGCAGTTCGTCGAAAAACTGATTGCCACGGGCAAGCCGGTGACGTTCCTCGCGCTCGGCAATCCGTATCTGCTGCGCAACTTCCCGAAGGTCTCGGCCTACCTCACCACCTACAGCACCGTGCCGTTAGCTGAGTTCGCGGCCGTGAAAGCCTTGTTCGGCGAAATCGCCATCACCGGTAAACTGCCGGTCACCATCCCTGGTTATGCCGGCTACCTCGCCGGAATCAGCCTGGAGCCGACCCGAACCGTGCTGGCTGCCAGTGGCACTGCCGGCACGAGGCGGCCCTGAGTCGCCGGATCCGCCGCCAGTCGCCGCGGATCTGACCGCCGCGCACAGATTCCTGCCCGCCACTTCCCGCTATAATCTTCACAGCGCCCCGCTCTTCCACTGCGCGGGCCGATGGAGTCCACTCAATGGCAGTCACCTTCAAACTCAACGGAAAATCGCAGTCCGTCGACGTTTCGCCGCAAATGCCCCTTCTCTGGGTTCTGCGCGATACGCTCGGCATGACGGGCACCAAGTTCGGCTGCGGCATGGCGCTCTGCGGAGCCTGCACCGTGCAGATCAACGGCTCGCCGGTGCGCTCCTGCGTAACGCCGGTCTCCACCCTTGCCGGCAAAAGCGTCACCACGATTGAAGGCCTCTCGCCCGATGCCTCGCACCCCGTCCAGCGGGCGTGGGCGGAACTGGATGTGCCGCAGTGCGGCTACTGCCAGTCGGGACAGATCATGACCGCCGCCGCGCTCGTCGATAAGAAGGTTGCGCCCACCGACGCCGATATCGACGAGGCCATGCGTGGCAACATTTGCCGCTGCGGCACCTATCAGGCGATCCGCGCCGCCGTCCACACCGCCGCGAAATATCGCGCCGCGAAAGGAGCCGCATAATGGCAAACCGCCGCGACTTCCTCAAAGTCTCCACCGCCAGCGCCGGCGGACTCCTGCTCAGCTTCTGGCTGCCGGAATCGTCGCCGCTCGCCGCCCAGCAGGCCGACAGTCTCATTCCCGGCACGCCGATTTCCACCGCGCCGCGCTTTAACGCCTTTATCCGGATCGCGCCCGACGACACCGTGACCTTCCAGATCCACAAGGCCGAAATGGGCCAGGGCACCGTGACCTCGCTGCCGCAGTTGCTGGCCGAAGAGCTCGACTGCGACTGGAAGAACATCCGCACCGAATTTCCCGCCGTGGAGCCCGAATACGGGCCGATGATGGGCGTTTTCGGCAGCCAGAGCATCCGTACCTCCTGGGTGCCGCTGCGCAAGGCCGGCGCCGCCGCGCGCGAAATGCTTGTCGAAACCGCCGCGAAGCAGTGGAAGGTCGATGCTTCGGCCTGCCACACCGACAACGGTTTTGTCATTAACAACTCGACCGGCGCGCGCCTCAGCTACGGCAGCCTCGCCGAAGCGGCGTCGAAGATTCCGCCTCCCGCCGAGCCGAAGCTGAAGGACCCCGCCAGCTACCGTTTCATCGGCACGTCGCCGAAGAAACGCGATACAGCCGGCAAGATCGCCGGCAAGACCATCTTCGGGCTCGACGTGATTCGCCCCGGCATGCTGTACGCGACGCTGCAGCGCTGCCCGGTCTTCGGCGGCACTGTGGCCAGCTTCGATGCTTCGAAGGCGAAGGCCGTGCCGGGCGTGAAGCACGTGGTGCAGATCTCGAACGGCGTGGCGGTGGTGGCCGACAGCACGTGGGCCGCCCTCGAAGGCCGCAAGGCGCTCACCGTGAAGTTCGATGAAGGCCCGCGCGCCGTCAATTCCACCGCCAGCCTGCGCAAAATGTTTGCCGACCTTGCCGCCAAACCCGGCGCAACGGCGCGCAAAGAGGGCGACGCGGAAGCCGTGCTCGCTTCGGTCATGAAAGATTCGGTCATGAAAGATTCGGTCATGAAAGATTCGGCAGCGAAGAAGGTCGAGTCCGTCTACGAAGCCCCCTATCTTTCTCACGCCCCCATGGAGCCCCTGAACTGCGTCGCCGAAGTCACCGCCGATGGCTGCGACGTCTGGGCCTCCACGCAGATTCAGCAGACCGCCCGCGACATTGCCGCCATGGTGACCGGCCTGCCGAAGGAAAAGGTTCGCATCCACACCCAGTACATCGGCGGCGGTTTCGGCCGCCGCGGCAGAGCTGATTTCATCGCCGAAGGAGTCGAAATCGCCAAAGCCGTGAACGCCCCGGTGAAGCTCACCTGGACGCGTGACGACGACCTGCAGCACGATACCTATCGCCCCGGCTCTTACACAAAACTCGCCGCCTCCCTCGGGCCGGACGGCATGCCCACGGCGTGGACCGGGCGCGTCGTCTCCCAGTCGTTTGCCGGCCTGCGCAACGGCGTGGACAGCACCGCCGTGGAAGGCGTAGCCGACATGCCCTACAGCGTGCCGAACGTCTACGTCGACTATCACAATCCCGATACCGGCATCCCCTGCAGCTTCTGGCGCTCGGTCGGTTACTCGCAGAACACTTTCTTCACCGAAAGTTTCACCGATGAACTGGCTCACGCCGCCGGCAAGGATCCCGTTGAGTTCCGTCGCGCGCTGCTGCAGAAGAATCCGCGCCTGCTCGGCGTCCTCAACCTCGCGGCCGAAAAGGCCGGCTGGGGCAAGCCGCTGGCCGCCGGCCGTCATCGCGGCGTCGCCGTTGTGAATAACATCGGCAGCTACAACGCCCAGGTGGCGGAAGTATCGGTGGAAAAGGGCAAGGTCAAAGTGCACCGCGTGGTCTGCGCCGTCGATTGCGGCGTTCTGGTGAACCCCGCCATTGCCGAGCAACAGATTCAGAGCGGCATCGTCTACGGGCTCAGCGCCGCGCTCAAACAGGCCATCACGATGGATCACGGCCGCGTCCTGCAGGCGAACTTCGATACCTACGACCCGCTGCGCATCGATGAAATGCCGGTGGTCGAGGTCCACATCGTGAAGAGCACCGCGGCTCCCGGCGGACTGGGTGAAGCCAGCACGCCGACCATTGCGCCGGCCGTTGCCAACGCGATCTTCGCCGCCACCGGTAAGCGAATCCGCACGCTGCCGATCCGCCCGGCCGATCTGGTCTGATCGCACGCGCCTGATCGCACGAGCCGGATCGCACGCGCCGGACCGCACGAGTCTGATCGCACGAGCCTGATCGCGCCACGCCATGCCGGGCTCAGCGCCGCGCCGCCAGGCAGGGTGTCCGCGCCGGGCCGGGGCCTCGGTGGCCTCGCGTGCCGCTATAATGGCCTTTTCTCCAAATGGCCGAAGACTCCGATCTGAATTCCGTCCCGGGACTGATGCGCGCCGCGTTTCAGGTCTCCCTCGGGGCCACGCAAAAAGGTCTGGAAATGATCAGCAACCCGCCCGCCGCGGCGTCGAAAATGCTGGGCGAAATGCAAACGCTCATGACCGTTCCCGAAGCCGCCGGCCCGGCCCTCGAAGACAAAGCGAAGGCGCTGGCCGGAGCCATGATGGCGCGCGGCCTGATGATGCTCGGCGAATTCAAAGACGCCGGCGAAAAACTCGGCGAAAAGAAGTAGCGGAGTGGTGAGCGAACCGGTGAAGCCATCGACTGGAGCACCCGGCGCACCCGCGGGCAATCAGCCAGGCCCCGTGGCCGGCGCCTCCGTCGGCGTCTGGCCGTCACTGCTCTCTTACGCGCGCCGCATCGTCCAGATCTTCACCGTTGTCCTGCGCCAGGTGTTTACCGGCCTGCGCCGCAAGCGGAAAGGCCTGCCCCTCGAAGGTCCCGACCTCGTCCGCGAAGGCCTCGAAGCCATCGGCGGCAGCTTCGTCAAGTTCGGGCAGATTCTCTCCCTCCAGGTCGATACCATCCCGCGCGAGTACTGCGACGCGCTGCTCCGCCTGCTCGACTCGGTCCCCACCTGTTCGTCCGCCGAGGTGCGCGGCGTCTTCGCCGACGAGTTCGGCATGCTGCCGGAAGCACTCTACGGCGAGTTCGATTATCAGGCCATCGCCTCGGCCTCCATCGGCCAGGTCCACCGCGCCAGGCTGAAAGACGGCTCAAAAGTTGCCATCAAAGTACAGCGCCCCGGCGTGCATGCCGACTTCCACCGCGACGTCGTCCTGATGCGCCTGTTCGTCTGGTTCATCTTCGCCTTCAAAATCCGCAGCATGTACTTCATGCGCGATCCCGTCCGCGAGCTTTCCACCTGGACCAACGACGAGCTCGACTACCGCCGCGAAGCCGCCCACGCCAATCTGCTGGCCAACAACGCCATCCATTCGGCCACCGAGCGCATCCCGAAAATCTATTGGGAACTCACCACCTCGCGCGTTCTCACCATGGAGTTCATGGAAGGCCCGAGCGTCGCCAACTACCTCAAGATGCTGGACCGCGGCGATGCCGAGGGACTGGAGCGCCTGAAGCAGTCCGGCTTCCGCGGCGAAGTCTTCAGCGCCAACGTCATTTCGAACTTCCTTCGCGACGCCTTCCGCAACGGCGTGTTCCATGCCGATTTACATCCGGCGAACCTGCTCATTCTCGCCGATAACGTGGTCGGCTACGTCGATTTCGGCATCGTCGCCACCCTCACGCCCGAAGCCCGCCGCAAGCAGATCGAACTCACTCTCGCCTACGCCAGCGGCGACGCCGAATCGATCTACCGCGAGTTCCTCAACATCTGTACGCCAACCAAGGATGCCGACCTCGACGGCATGCGCCGCCGCATCCGCGAGCTTTCGCACACCTGGTATGAGGAGCCGGCCGTGGGCGGCCAGGTGAAGTTCCGCGTCTCGGTCACCGCCGCCATGATGGATCTGCTCTCCATCTGCCGCTTTTACGGCGTGCTGGTCGACCGCGAAATGATCAAGTACATCCGGTCCACCTTCCTCGTCGACGGTCTGGTGACGCGCCTCGCGCCGGGCTTCGATCTCGCCAAACAACTTCGCGATCTGGTGGAAGAATATCTCTACGACGAGGCCAGGCGTCGCGTATTCTCGCAGGCCGGCACGCTTTCTCTTTTAACCGACATGGCAATATGGTTAAAATCCGGCCCCGGCGCCATGCTCCGCGCGCTCGATTTATTCGAACGCCGCCAGATTAAACTTCGCTCTACCGTCCAGAAAAATAAGGATCATGACGGCAGCCTGCGCGCAAAGGCCATGGCGGCCACTGCCGTATGGGTGATTTCAATCCTGTTTCTGGCTATGTGCGGAGGCATCCCGTCCTGGAAAAGCGCTCCATTTTTTGCGTCCATTACGGCCATTTTTGTGACATCATGGACTCTCTGGATGTTGTTGCTGCTGCGCCGTCTCGCCACCCGGTCGTGACGTTTTTACTGGCCGGCTAACGGGCAAAATTTCACGCATCCGGATCGATTACGGAGGTTATTCAAATGCAGGAACTTATTCAGTCGTTTGTTCGTTTGTCGGCGGCCATGACCGTTTACAGCATGCAGCAGATGCAGACGGCCGTGGGTACGGTCGATCCGCGCGAATCGGTGTCGAAGCTGAAGCACATGATCGACTCGATGACCGATGCCATCACCGCCCAGATTGAGGAGTCGAAAAAACCGGCGCTCGACAGCATGTCGAACATGGGCCGCGACGTTGTCGGCAAGACGTTCGACACCATCAACATGGCGGCGATTTCGCCGAAAGACATCGTGCAGCAGACCGGCGATATGGTGAAGAAGACCACGGACTCCATCGCCGGCATGATTCGTCCGGACCAGAAGAAGTCGTCGGGCGAGCCGCAACCGGCCGAAGCCGCTCTCGCCAACTAAATTCGAGCCCGGCGTTCGGCAAGCATACCGCTGCGGTACATGCGGGAGAGTTTGGCTGTCCCGCAACCCGGGCGCGTAAGATTAGATTGATTGTCCGAACCGCGACACAATCCAGCCGCCGTACCTAAAGAAGTATTCGATCGTTACGGTCTGGGCCCCACTGGCTTTTGGGGGTCACTGGCGCTGCCAGCCCCCCCTGGCCAGGTGCGCCCTGCGCCCACTCGTCTGCGCGAAGCACTTGAACTTCTCGGTGGGCTGTACACGACCTTCGCGCAGTTTCTTGCTTTCCGTGCCGATCTGCTCGGTGCCGCCTATCTCGCCGAATTGCGCCAGGTTCGCCTCGCCGCTCCGTCGGTCTCCCGCGATGCATTCATTGACCAGCTCCGGTCCGGCTATCCGGCCGCCGTTGCCGACGAGCTGATTGGCGGCCTCGACGCCGAACCGGTCTGGGCAACCGAGCATCGCACCGCCTTCCGCGCCTGGCATCAGGGACGGCGTCTCGTGCTGCAGGTGGCCAATCCCGCCGTGCCGGACGCTGACCTGAAGGCGTTTACCGCCGGCATCGCGCATCTGGGCCACAAGGACCTGATTCGCGCCACCGCGCCTGAAACCATCGCGCAGTTTACCGAATGGCTGCGCCAGTCCGAACCCCTCAGTCAGGAGCGCAACTACCTCTCCGTGCTCGGCCGCTTCCGCGGCGAGACGCTGGCGGATTATCCCGCGCCGCTCGAAGATCTCAGCACGGACAATCTGCTCGCCTGGCCGTGGGTGGAAGGTGTGCCCGTGGCGCAACTGGTCGGCAAAGGCGATTCCGAAGTGGTGACGAAGATCGCCGCCGCCGTGCTCGAACAGTACTGCAGCCTCGCTATTATCGATGCCGCGCTCGATCTGGATCAGATGGCGCTGACCCGCGATGGCCGCATCGTGATGCATCGCGTGAGCCGCGCCATGGCCGTGCCGCCGCCGCAGGTCAATACCGGCATGAAATACCTGGCCGCCGTCCTGCTGGGCGAATCGGCCGCCATGGTGCAGACGCTCGTGCCGCTCGCGGCCGGCCAGCCCTCGCCGGAGCAGGAAAAGGAACTCATGAACCTGCTCTCCGGGATTGAGCCGGAACTCAAGGTGCACCTCTGGTTTCCCCGCGCCGCCGCCGCCTTCGAATCGAACTGGATGGCGCTCGCAAAGCTCATGAAAAAGCGGCCCCTCTATCTGGACAGTCTGCACCGCAACCTCGAAGCGGTCGGCTACTGGAACGCGGCCGCGGTCGCGGCGGGCGGGCCCATGGCGGACGCTATTGCCGATGCGCACGGACCGGTCGTGGCGCGCGTGCTGCGCACGCAGGCCGGGCTGCTGGCCAATCGCCGGGCCGCAACCGAGTGGGCCACCGGCGCCGGTCTGCTGGCCTTCGGCGCCATGCGCGAAATGAACCGCGTGGCCGAGGAGATCCGCGACAACAACCTCACCATGGGCGTCGATATCCGGGAATCGTCGGGCACCGGCGCCGGCGAGGCGGGCGCGGGGAACCGAACGGCGCGGATGGGCGTTCTGATCGGGCTGCTGCTCGTTGTGCTGCTGGTTTCGCTGCGCTGGGGCGCAGAGGCCGGAGCCGCGCCGATGCAGCTGGCGAAGCTGGCCTCGGTGGCGGCCATCGCCGGATTGTTCTGGCTCGTGGCAAAGCTCGGCTGACTTTCCGGGATTTTACTCCGCCTGATACCCTTCAGAAATGGCAGACGAAGACGTACAAGCAGAACTGGCTCGGCTGAGAGCCGAAAACGAAGCCCTCAAGCAGAAGCGGAACACCGCTGTTTCGATGAAGGTGAGCGAAAAGGGAGCCGTTTCCGTTTACGGCCTCGGGCGCTTCCCCGTAACGCTGTATCAGGAGCAATGGCTGAAATTACTCGCCATGGCCGAAGACATCAAAGCGTTTATTGCGGACAACAAGGATCGCCTGAAGGCTAAGGAATAGGCTGCTTTCGGCGCAGTTGACCTGCGACCGCGGCGGCGCCCTCATCGAGCTTGGTCCCTTGCGGATCCGGCTCGCGGCGCGGCCCGGTCGCGGGGGATTCCCCGGGGCGCGTTGTGTCTCCCGTTGTGTCTCCCGTTGCGTCTCCCGTTGTGTCCTGCGTTGTGTTTCACGTTGTGTCTCACGCTGACCACCGCACGCGGCGCGTGAAATATAATGGGTGGGCGCTGGCGGCGAAGCCGGCGAGGGGGATTGTTTCCGATGCGATTTGGCAGCAGCCATGGCGCGGCCCCGGCACTTGTGGCCGTGGGTTTGTGTCTGGCCTTTGGGTACACAACGGTGCCGGCCTTCGGCGCCGATGACGCCCCTCCGCGTCTTGGCGGGAAGCCCGACTTCAACGGAATCTGGGAAGCCAACAACACGGCCAACTGGGATCTGCAGACTCACGAGTCCCGTCCCATGGTGGGCCAGCCAGGCATCGCTCCGAACTCGGTCGTCCTCGGTGCGCCCGTAGTCGCGCTGGGATCGCTCGGCTGGGTGCCCGCCGGCGTCGGCGTGGTGGAGGGCGACGATATCCCTTATCAGCCGTGGGCCGCCGCGCGCAGGAAAGAGAATCAGGAACACTGGATCGAACGCGATCCGGAAATCAAGTGCTTCCAGCCCGGCATACCGCGCGCGATCTACATGCCGCATCCGTTCCAGATCATCCAGGGGACCGATAAGATCCGGATGGTGTTCGAGTACGACAACGTCCAGCGGACCATTTACCTGGGCAGGATGGACCCGTACCCGAACGTTCTGTTCATGGGCTACTCGACGGCCAAATGGGAGGGCGACACTCTCGTTGTCGACGTGTCGAACTTCACCGACGCGACGTGGTTCGACCGCTCCGGCAACTTTCACAGCGACGCCCTGCACGTCACCGAGCGCTACACGCCGCTCGGCGCCAACGTGATTCGCTACGAGGCCACCATCGAAGATCCGCAGGTCTTCACGCGTCCCTGGAAGATCAGCATGCCGCTGTACCGCCGCCTGGATAAAGGAGCGCAGCTGATGGATTTCCGCTGCGTCGAGATGGTGGAAGAGACGATGCTGGGCCATCTCCGTAAGGAGCAACTGGTGAAGCACTGGTCCGGCGAGACCATGGATGTCGATATTACCCGGAAGATACCACCGGGCGAAGCCGTATACGATCGCTACGTTTCGGGCAACCCGCCCACACCGGCGAAGTAACCAGTTCCGCCGAAGAGAACAGGATAAGAGGTGAATTCGATGAAGAATAAACTGATTGCCGGTACCGCAGCACTCGCCGGCCTCACGCTCCTGATGCAACCCGCCCGCCTCGATGCGCACCACGCCTTCGCGGCCGAGTTCGACGAAAAGAAGCCGGTCAAGTTCGAGGACGCGGTGGTCACCAAAGTGGCGCTGATCAATCCGCACAGCTGGATTTATGTCGACGTGAAGAACGCCGACGGCAAGACAGAGAACTGGGCCATCGAGGCCGGCAGCCCCAACGTGCTGCTGCGGCGCGGAATCACGAAGGACACGATCAAGGTCGGCGACAGGATCGTGGTGGACGGTTACCAGTCGAAGGACGGATCGCGGCGGGCGAACGGCCGCGACATGCGGCTGCCCAACGGCACGCAGTTGTTCCTTGGCACGTCCGGCGACGCGGCTCCCAATGAGGTTCAGCGTCCGGGCATCGACACGAAGAACTAGCTTCCGGACCGGTTGAGCTACTTGAATCGCGCATCCAACATCATGCCGCTGACTACCGTGACGCCGCGGGCGGCCATCAGGCCGCTGTCCACCATCGGGCCGCTGGCCAGAACCGGTGCCGCTTTCTTCCTCGCGCTGGCTGCGATGTCGGGACAGACTCCGGCGCCGGGCAAGGCTGCCCCTGCGAAGACGGTTGCCGGCAAGGCAAAGGTCAGTCCCAAAATGCCGTGGGGCGATCCCGACCTGCAGGGCACGTGGCTCATCACGGCCGATGTGCCGCTGGAGCGCGCGCCGGAAAATGCCGGCAAAGCATTTCTGACGGATGAGGAAGTGGCCGCGGCGAACGCGAAGAAGAGCATCGACCCGGGGCGCAACGTCCGCGCCGCGGAGGCATCGCAGGACCTCGCCTCCGCCTATAACGCGGTGTTCTTCTCCATTCTGCGCACCGGCAAGCGGACTTCGATGATTACCGATCCGCCGGACGGTCACGTTCCTTTCCTGTTGCCCCGGCGCAGCGATCCGGCCGCGACGCCCGTGAGCGCGGCAAGGCAGAACGACAACCCGGAGACGATTGCGCAGAACCCGCGTTGCCTCGGTGCGCCCATGCCGTTCCTGCCGATTAACAATACCTATTTCACGCAGGGCAAGGGAACGGTGTTTCAGATCGTGCAGTCCCCGCGCGCCGTCGGGATTTACATGGAAGACGATCATTCGGGTGGCGGCAACCGGGTGATTCCGATCGGCAATTCTCCCCATCCGCCGGCCAATATCCGTTTCTTCCTCGGCGACTCCCGCGCGCACTGGGAGGGCAGCACGCTGGTGGTCGAAACCACCAATTTCGCGGAAGGCTTCATGGGATCCGATCCGGCAACGTACAAGATGACGGAGCGGTTCACGCGCGTGGACGCAGGCAACCTGAAGCGTGAGATCACCTTCGAAGATCCGAAGACCTGGTCGCGGCCGTGGACGGTTGCGATCGACATGGGCAAGACGGATGACAGCAAGCACATGATTTTCGATTCCGCCTGTCATGAAGGAAACGTCGGTATCATCGGCGTTCTCAACGGCGCCCGCCGGCAGGAGCAGGCGGCAAAGAAGTAAGAGAGCAGGTATCGCGTGCAGAAGATTCAGGCCGGGTTGATCGCCGCCATGTTGCTTGCGGCTCCGGTGGCGGCGCAGAATGCCGCGGGCGGGCCGGGGCCGGGCGCTGCCGGCGCCACGTCTTCCAATAACGCTGCTTCCAATAAGGCGTCTTCTAATAAGCCGGCTTCCGGCAAAGCGCCGAAGACGCCGTGGGGCGATCCCGATCTGCAGGGTACGTGGCTGGTCAGTTCGGACGTTCCGCTGGAGCGTTCGGCGGAGAACGCAGGGCGAGTGTTTCTCACCGATGCGGAAGTCGCCGCGGCGGACGCGGAGAAGGCCCGGGACCTCGGACGCAACGCCCGCTTCAGCGATCCGCTGCTCGATGTGAGCGGCGCCTACAACGCCAACTTCAACTCCATTCTGCGGACCGGGAAACGCACGTCGCTGATCACCGATCCGGCGGATGGCCGGATTCCCGTTCTCTCTCCCGCGGCGGCGGCGCCGGCGGCGAAGACCGGGCCGCTGGTCGGCGTCGGTTCGTTCGGCCGCACTCCGGGGCAGAACGATAACCCGGAGACGATCGCGCAGTCGCCGCGCTGCCTCGGCGTGCAGATGCCGTTTCTGCCGCTGAATACGGCGTTTGGGCAGGGAGCGGTCTTCCAGATCGTGCAGTCGCCGGGGGCGGTTGCGATTTACATGGAGGATGCCGAGTCGGGCGGCGGCAATCGCATGGTCTATCTCGGGAATACTCCGCATCCACCGGCGAAGCTGCGCTACTATCTGGGCGATTCGCGCGGCCACTGGGAAGGCGGCACGCTGGTGGTCGAAACGACGAATTTCAGGGCGGGCTTTCGCGGTTCGAATCCCGATACTTACAAGATGACCGAACGTTTCACGCGGGTGGATGCCAACAACCTGAAGCGCGAGGTCACCTTCGAAGATCCGAAGACGTGGTCGCGGCCCTGGACGGTCCTGGTTGAGATGAGCAAGGGCGAGGATCACCGGCACCTGATCTTCGATTCGGCCTGCCACGAGGGGAACACCGGAATCATCGGTATTCTGAGCAGTGCCCGGCAGGAAGACCGGGCGGGGAAGAAGTGACAGGGCTGACGCCGGGGTAATCTTTGTAGTGACGCAAAGGACAGAAACTCCATGAATAACGGTCGCCGGAACAGTGCCGGAGCAGCGATGATCGCGGCAGCCTTCCTCCTGATGGCGCCTGCGGCGGTTGCGCAGTGGCTGAACTACCCCACGGCCGGCGTGCCGAAGAACGCCGATGGCACGCCCAACCTGAACGCGCCCGCGCCGCGCACCGCCGACGGGCATCCCGACTTTTCCGGCCTCTGGGAGCCGCTGAAGAACAAGCCGTGCCCGCCGGAAGGCTGCGAAGACATCCAGACCCCCTGGGAGTTCGCCAACATCGGCTGGAGTCTCAAAGACGGCCTGCCGTTGCAGCCCTGGGCCGCCGAGATGAAGAAGAACCGCGCGGCGCGGATGCGCATGGACGATCCGGCCACCAACTGCCTGCCGGTGGGCGTGGTGGCGACGCACACCCAGCCGCTGTTCAAGAAGTGGATTCAGGTGCCGGGGCTGCTGGCCATCCTGAACGAACGGTACGCGTCTTACCGGCAGATCTTTACCGACGGACGTCCGCTGCTGGAAGATCCGCAGCCGACCTGGAACGGCTACTCCACGGGCAAGTGGGAGGGCGACACGCTGGTGGTGCAGTCCAACGGATTCCGCGACGACGGCTGGCTGGATCGCGGCGGCACTCCGTCGACTTCGGCGATGAAGCTCACCGAGCGGATGCGCCGGCCCAGCTACGGGCGGATGGAGATCGAGATCACCGTGGACGACGCGAAGGCATACACGAAGCCCTGGACGATCACCTTCGTGCAGACGATTGCGCTGAATACGGAACTGCTCGACTACTACTGCGCAGAGAATGAAAAAGATCGTAAACACCTCACCGATAAGTAGCTGCTAAGCAGCCCGCGGGCTGCGGTTTTTGATGTAGAATGCATTCCAGCCGAGGAGAACACGATGTCCTTCCGATACAGCTGGTTTCTGATTGCATTCGCCCTTGTACCCGCCGTTGCCCCTGCCCAGTGGCTGGGCCGTCCGATTCCCGGCACGCCCCGCACTGCCGACGGCAAGCCGAATCTGGCCGCGCCGGCTCCGCGGCTGGCCGACGGCAAGCCCGACCTTTCGGGGACCTGGGAGTCGGAGAGCGAAGGCGGCAACCGTGCGGGCGTGAGCGCGGCCGGTCCGCCGAATAAGTACTTTTCCAACGTTCTTGCGGACTTCAAAACACCGGAGTCGATCATGCAGCCGGCGACGCTGGCGCAGTACAACAAGTCGGTGAAGGCAGAGTTCGCTGACTCACCGCTGGCGCATTGCCAGCCGGCGGGAATGCCGCTGGCCGACGCGATGACGAATCCGTACAAGCTGGTTCAGACGCCGGGTCTGATCATGATGATGTACGAACGGGACACCACCTTCCGGCAGATTTACACGGACGGGCGGAGCCTGCCGGCCGACCCGCAGCCGACGTGGCTGGGTTACTCGGTGGGCCGGTGGGACGGCGACACGCTGGTGGTCGAGACCAACGGCGTCACCGACCGGGCGTGGCTGGACGCACGCGGGCACACGCATACCGAGGGGCTCCACATCACCGAACGCTTCCACCGCGTGAACTTCGGAAAGATGGAAGTGGCGATCACGATCGACGACCCGAAGGCTTATACGAAGCCGTTCAGCTACACGCTGGTGCAGAATCTGTTTCCGGACTCGGACGTGCTCGAGTTTTTCTGCAGCGACGACGAAAAGGACGTCAACCACTACCGCGGGAAGCAGGTACCGCGGGAAGCAGGTACCGCGGGAAGCAGGCGGCCGCGGGCGTTTGCGCGCGCCGTTCCGCCTGGCCGGCCGCGCGCCGCTAAGTCTGGGTGGCTGCGGTGTTTTCGCGCGTTGTTCTGTCTGGCTGGCCGCGCGAACGGTTACGCCTGATCGGGACGATGCGCCCGCAGGAACGAACGAATCTGGCGCACGGCGAGCGGAATCCGCTCCTTCGGTTCCTTCCACGGGAAGATGCTGACTTCGGACTTCGGCGCGAGCAGCGCGGATTCCATGGCGACGGCGTAGGGATGCGGCGCAACGTCGTCCGGCAGAACGAGCACCGGCGTCTGGCAGGAACGCACGAAATCGCGCGTGACGGTGAAGACGAAATCGGCATCGGTGCGGAACATTTTGGTCAGGAATTTATCGACCGCGGCCATGGTGATTTCGGGGCGGCGCTTGACGAGTTCCGGACCCCAGCCCATCATGCCGCCGTCGTACATGACGGTGGGCATTTCGGGGCGGAAGCCGACGGGCTGCGCGGGCACGGCGGCGACGACGCGGCCCGGGGCGCGCTTCATGAGATTCCAGATGAAGGGGCCGCCGATGCAGAAGCCGAGCACCATGAACTTATCGATGCCGAGGTGGTCCATGAGGCCGAGCTGGTCGTCGGCGTAGGCGTCCCACGGGCGGTCGACTTCGAGAGGGCCGGTGGATTCGCCGCCGATGGAATTGCGAAGGTCGGCGTAGATGCAGCGGTACTCGCCCTTGAACTCCTCGATGGGATTGAAGGGCATGTTGGGGAGGCCGGACATGCGCGAGTTGAGGCCGCCGCCGGGGATGAGCAGGAGGGGGAAGCCGGAGCCGGTCTCCTGATAGGCGATGCGGACGGCGCCCTTTTCGTAAAAGCGCGTGGCACCGCTCTGCGCGGACTGTTGGCCGAACAGTTGCGGCATGGCGGCGATGGCGGTGGCGGCGGCGCCTGTTGTGAGAACCTTGCGTCTGGTCTTATCCATAGTGGAGATCTCCCCCCGGTGATTTTATCGCGATTGGCCGCGGAGCAAAGTCCTTTCTGCTGACGTTCTTGCTGCTGACGTGCTTGCTGGTGACGTGCTTGCTGGTGACGTGCTTGCTGGTGACGTCCTTGCTGGTGACGTCCTTGCTGTTGACGCCCTTTCCGCTGACATTCCTGCCGCTGACGTTCCTTAGAT
>Ga0214192_1000519_pt1 | contig 23773 bp, 22 predicted proteins | sample TroBogEpilimnion_44_FD_153030 | JGI IMG/M metagenome (GOLD analysis project Ga0214192, IMG submission 153030) | Freshwater microbial communities from Trout Bog Lake, WI - 29JUL2008 epilimnion | ecosystem: Environmental > Aquatic > Freshwater > Lake > Epilimnion/Euphotic zone | place: Trout Bog... | reverse complement strand
TCCACCGTTGTATTGCTTTAGGACCAACTAAAAGATGATTGCATAATACTTTAGTAGAATCTGTAACACCTGACTTTATCAAATAAAGCATTTGTATTCTGCTATGTAAATGGACAGGATGTTTATGAAAGAGGCGTTTTAAATATTGATATCTATCTCATACATGAGACCTTGTTGCCTTTCCTTATTTCAAATAAACATCCAGCAACCCTACTGGCAAATCTACCAGTACTTCTTTCTTTTTTCGATTAATTTCTAAAAGGGTAGATTCATTGAGGGGGATCAATACTTCTTTATTTTCAATAAATATTTTGGCTAATAGCTGATGGGGTTGTTCAATCATTTCGGCAATGGTTCCTAATACTTTTTCGTTCTCTTCATCAAAAATGGTATAACCTATCAGGGCAATTGGAGCATTCTTGTCTACATACTTTACAAACTCCGATTCGTTGATCCATACATTTTTGCTTATCAAACGATTTGCGCTTTCTCTACTGGATACATCTTCCAGTTTTAGGGTCAGTTCTTCGGTGTTTTTAGTTATACAACTTTCTACAAAAAAAGGAATTGGTTTACCCTTGGTTACTTCAATAAAGATAGCTTCCTGACTTTTAAAAGTAACTTTCTTCGAAAGTACATGGGTAATTACTACCTGTCCTGTAAGTCCGAAAGTAGCTACTACCTTACCAATATGTATGAGTTGTTCCATAGCTTTTTATTTTATAGTCAGACACCTTGGTTTAGTCATGAGTTTCGTGAGTCGTCAGTAGTGAGCAATAAAAGATGCAGTATGCAATAGGCTGTTTATATACATAAAAAAATCCCGAACTAATCCGGGATTTTAAAGAGTTCTGGTGAAGTATATTATGCTTCGCTTGCTTCTTCAGAAGTAGTATCTTCTACTGCAGGAGCAGCTTCTTCTACTTTTACTTCTCTCACAGGCGGAACGTAAGTGTTCTTAGCTTTTACAATTCTTCTGTTGTCATCAGAACGTTGCTTGGTTTTAGCTTCATGCTCCTCATGCCATTGCTGGAATTTAACCATTGCAGCAGCATCGTCGAATAAACCTAATTTAACTCCACGTAATAAATGCTTTAAGTACAATACTCCTTTGAACGAAAGAATACGACGAACAGTATCGGTTGGTTCAGCTCCTTTATGTAACCAATCAAGAGCTTTTTGGCGATCCAACTGAATGGTTGCCGGAACTGTTAAAGGATTGTAAGTACCTAATTTTTGGATAAACTTACCATCTCTTGGTGCACGGGCGTCGGCTACTACGATGAAATAGAAAGGACGTTTTTTACTTCCGTGTCTTTGTAATCTGATTTTAACTGCCATTTTAAATAGAAATTTACAGGCTTAACAATATTGTTTAGGGGTGCGAAATTAGCGTTCCTGATGAATTGGACAAATATTTTTTATTAAATTTTATTTCTATTACCATTCTCGAAAACCATATTAACAAATAGTACTGCAAAATTAGTATTTAAGAATTAACCTTTGCAGCCCAAAATAGAATACTATGCAAAGCTTTACTATCGATCAGTTGTTAACCGTTTCCTTCACACTATTTGCAGTAATAGACATTGTAGGTTCTATTCCATTACTCATTAGTCTTAAAGAAAAGATGGGTGGTATTAAAGCAACAAAAGCGACCCTTGTTTCTGGTTTACTGATGATTATTTTCCTGTTCTTTGGTAAAAACTTATTGAATATACTGGGAGTGGATATCCGCTCTTTTGCTGTAGGTGGTTCTATTGTCATCTTTCTGTTGGGATTAGAAATGGTGCTGGGACACGAAATTTTTAAAAGCGATAAAGATGCTCATTCAGGAACTGTAGTTCCTATTGCTTTTCCGGTAATAGCAGGTAGTGGTACCTTAACTACCGTAATGAGCTTGAAAGCAAACTACGACGAATTGGTAATTCTTGTTGGTATTCTGATCAATCTGGTAATAATATATGCTACTTTAAAGTCCTTGAAGCTGGTAGAGAAATTTTTGGGCAGAGCTGGTTTGATAGCCGTAAGAAAATTTTTTGGGGTTATTCTTTTAGCTATAGCTGTTAAAATATTCAGCAGCAATATCCGTGCTTTCGGGAAATAATGTTACAATGCTGATTTAGTTGTTTTAGACTATTATTTATATTTGAATTCTAAATTTAAAAAATCATGAAACGACTTCTTCTCCTGACAGCTGCTTGCTGCATTATCAACGTTAGTAAAGCACAAATTACAAAAGGTTCTACCATGATTGGTGGATATCTTGGGTACTATTATGATGGTATCAGTAATTTAGATTCATCCATTACTAATAAAAATGTAACCAATAATTATTATTTTGGGATAAATTATGCAAAGTGTTTTAAAGAAAATACTTTCTGGGGTGTAACTGGTTCTATTTCTTTTTCAGAAATCAAATCAAGTTCTAATTCTAATGTACAATCAACATTTCAGAGTCAACAAAGAAGAAATTTCAATTTGGGGGTATTTGAAAGAAAATATTATCCGATAATCTCTAATCTATTTGTTTTTTATCAGGCTGGTATTGGCTTAAATATAAACAATCAAACATATTCCTCATTATTAAACTCAAATAATGGATATGGAATAAATTTGTATGCCTTGCCGGGGATTTCTTATAAAGTTTCTAAAAAAATATTTCTGGAGGCTGACTTGAGCAATCTAATTAACATTGATTATGCTCATTTAGAAACTAATAATCCTAATACTTATACCAGAAACACTTTCTCTTCCACCATTCAGCTTCCTACTCAAATTCTACAGAATTTAAATGTAGGAATGACTGTTATTATAGGCAAATAATTTCCCGATTATCAAAAATGTTTTCTCATAACAATCTTTTCTGTTAGTTTGGCAGCTTAAATGATTGTTATGAGAAAAATATTTACTCCCGCAGCATTAATAGTTCTTGCTGCATTCTCCTCTTGTAAAGAGAAAATTGAAAAACCCGATTTCTTAGTGGCGAATATTGATTCCTCCATTAAACCATCGGACGATTTCTTTATGTATGCCAACAACGGATGGTTTAAAAAGAATGCTATTCCGGAAGAAGAAGCTGCATGGGGAATAGGCAACCTGGTAGATAATGAAATTTACGAACGTCTCAGAAAAATTAACGAAAAAACAGTTGGAGAAAAAAATACATCTGGTACAGTTGCTCAAAAAATTGGTGATTTTTGGCATTCAGGTATGGATACAGTTGCTATTAACCAACAAGGTGTTGCTCCTTTAAAACCTTTATTTGATGAGATTAACAGCTTAAAAACGATTAATGACATTGTAAAAGAAGCCGCTGTCCTTCATAAAAAAGGAGTTGATGTATTATTTAGTAATTATGTAGCCCAGGATGATAAAAATAGCGAAGCAATGGCTTTTATTCTTACACAGGGAGGATTGGGTATGCCAAGCAGAGATTATTATTTTGATACTGATTCTAAAACAGTTTCTGTAAGAAATGCTTACAAACAATATCTTTTTATTACCCTAAAACAAGTATTGAAAGATAGCGCAGCTGCTGCAAAAAGTAGTGCTATGGTGTACACTTTAGAAGAACATCTGGCAAAAGCTTCCCGCAAACTTGCTGATCTGAGAGATCCTTATAAGAACTATAACAAGCTGAAGAAAGACGCATTACAAAAACTAATGCCCGATTTCGACTGGACTAACTACTTGCAAATAATGGGTGTAAGTAAAGTGGATTCTGTAATTGTTGGTCAGCCAGAATTCTTAACGGCTTTGAATGCAGAATTAAAGGTCTCCTCTATTGATGCATGGAAAAACTATATGACCGCTCATGCTATTATGGAGAATGCTTCTTACCTGGATCAGACTACTTTTAATAACTACTTTAATTATCGTAAAACCATTAGTGGTGTTGAAAAACCAAGACCAAGATGGAAGAGAGTTTTAGATGCCGAACAATCGGTAATGGGCGAGGCTTTAGGACAATTATTTGTAAAAGAATACTTTAACGAAAAAGCGAAGAAACGTTATAGCGATTTAGTTGAAGCTATAAGAGATGCGTATAAAGACAGGATTAAAAACCTTGCCTGGATGAGTGATGAAACAAAGAAAAAAGCAGTTGATAAACTGAATAGCATTACCAAAAAAGTTGGTTATCCTGATAAATGGAAAGACTTCAGTGCTATGAAGATTGAAAATACTGCTTACGTTACCAATATGATGAATGCCAACGAATGGTGGTTTAATTACAACATTAATAAACTGGGTAAACCAGTAGATAGAACCGAGTGGGATATGAGTCCGCAGACCTATAATGCTTACTATAATCCATCCAACAATGAGATTGTATTGCCAGCTGGAATGTTTGCAGTACCGGGCATGAAAGATGAAGATCTTGATGATGCATTTGTATATGGTTATGCAGCCGCTTCTACCATTGGTCACGAGATAACCCATGGCTTTGATGATCAGGGTCGTCAGTACGATGCAAAAGGTAATTTGAATGGTTGGTGGTTGCCAAACGATTCAGTTCAGTTTGTACACAGAGCCTCTAATATCATCCATCAATTTAACGAGTTTGTTCCGGTAGATACTATTCATGTAAATGGAGAAGCTACTCAAGGAGAAAATATTGCCGATCTGGGTGGTATGCTATTAGGATTAGATGCATTTAAGAAAACAGAAGTATACAAAAAAGGTGAAAAAATTAATGGGTATACCCCAGTACAAAGATATTTTTTAGGCTACGCTTACAGCTGGATGTATCATGAACGTAAAGAAAAGCTGGCTTCACAGGTAAAGACCAATGTACATGCTCCTGCTAAAGAGCGTGTAAATGGACCCGTAGTAAACGTGCCAGAATTCTATGAGGCTTTTGGTGTAAAGAAAGGCGATAAAATGTATCGTGCAGATAGTTTGAGGGTGAATATCTGGTAATACATCGTTTAATACGTTTAACGAAATATATCGTGAGTCGTGAGAATTCTTCGTGAGTCGTGATACGGTATTTGTTACAACCTTATTAATTTTTTACAATATAGTTCCTGTTGGCTAACGCTGACAGGAATTTTTATTTAGAAATATAGTAAAACTCAAAGTTGATAGACTATTACAATATTTTAATATGGCATACGATACAGCTATTATGAGAAAAGATGGGGAGGATATGTGGGTTGAAGGTAGTGTTATGGGTTTTGACATTCCCGTTGAAGGGCGTTAAACCCTACAATTTGTAAACAAATTTTATCAGCATTACATTATGTTAATTGGTAATAAACTACCTCGCAGCAGAGCTGACGAGGTATTAATACAAAAACAGCCTTAACTGTTTACTATTATATATCTTTTTATACTCCTTTTCTTTCCCTTGATTTTTTACATATTCTTGTATAGTATTCTCGTCACCATGACGCCCAACACTATTCACATAAAAGCCTTTTGACCAAAACTCTCCTCCCCATAACTGCTTCTTAACTTCTGGATGTTTCTTGAATATTTCTTTTTCAGTTATACTTTTTACAGTTCTAATAATCTTTGTTGGACTTTCTATTGGAACACTTTGTATCAAAAAATGTACGTGGTCCATATCTGTTCCAATTTCTAGAAAGTTTATTTCATATCTTTTTGAAATCTCAATACAGATATTTTTTAGTGTTATTTCAACTTCATCTGAAAAAACAACTCTTCTATATTTTGCAGGACATACAAAATGATATAACAACACACTTACATTATGACTCTTATGGATATATTCACTCATGCAACAATAGTAATACAAAAAGTCGAAGCAGAGCTTCGGGGAATTGAACCCAAAAGATTAAATATTATTTACGTTACCTGGATATACTTTCAAAGCTTCTTCCAAACAATCCATTGCTGCGTTTATCGATTCAGTATTTAGTACATAGGCAAATCTTACTTCCTGTAATCCCATTCCTTTAGTTTCATAAAAACCTGTTCCTGGAGCCAGCATTATCGTTGTATTATTGTAACTAAAATCGTTTAATAGCCAAGTACAAAATGTATCGCAATTGTCAATTGGTAATTTAGCCATAGCATAGAAAGAGCCTCCTGGATTAGGACAAAAAACATCCTTCATTCCGTTCAATCTTTTTACCAATATATCTCTACGTTTATTGTATTCAGTTTTGGTAACCGTAAAATAATCATCGGGCAAATCTATAGCAGCTTCAGCAGCTACTTGTGCGTAGTAAGGAGGACTAAGTCTGGCTTGTGCAAACTTCATAATAGTATTGATAACCAGTTTGTTTTTTGTTACTATAGCACCTAGTCTTAATCCGCAGGCACTATATCTTTTACTGATGCTATCTACTAGTACTACATGCTGAGAAGCATGCTCGAATTGCAGTGCACTATAGTGTTTGCCACCATAGCAAAACTCACGGTAAGCTTCATCAGCAAAGAGGTAGAGATTATATTTAATAACCAAATTCTCTAGTTGCTTAAGTTCCTGTTCGCTATATAAATACCCTGTGGGGTTGTTGGGATTACAAATTAGTATTGCTTTGGTTCTATCTGTAATCTTCGCTTCTATTTCTGCTAATGCCGGCAGCGAGAATCCATCTGTAATAGCCGAAGAAACCGGTATTACTTTTATGCCAGCAACTATCGCAAATGCATGATAGTTGGCATAGAATGGTTCGGGAATAATTACTTCGTCTCCTACATCTAGACAGCCAAGGAAACTAAATAAAATTGCTTCGCTTGCACCAGTAGTAACTATAATATCGGAATGTTGAATATTGATAGCATGTTTGGCATAATAGGATACCAGCTTATGACGATAACTTTCATTACCAGCACTATGGGAGTACTCTATAATTGGGCTAATATTTTCTTTAACGGCATCAATCATAGCCTGAGGGGTAGCTATATCGGGCTGACCAATATTAAGATGATAAACGGTTAAACCTTTTTGCTTAGCAGCCTCCGCCAACGGAGCTAACTTCCGTATAGGCGACTCAGGCATTAAACTTCCACGATTGCTTATTGGTAACATAATAGGGTTGCAAATATAGAGGAATACAAGGCACTTAGGCAACAAGGCACAGAGTGACAAAGTAGAACCAATACAAGGCAAAAAGGCAAGGAGGCGAGGAATATAGGGAATACAATGCATTATGATAATGAGATTCCCTTCTTATTACTTAGTTCTTCCTACTACTCAATGCTACACCACCAAGTATTATAATCAGTGCCAGAATTTCCAGTATAGATATATGATCGCCTAGTATCAAACCCCATCCTACCGCCACAAAAGGTATTCCATAGGTAACCATGGAGGCAAATACTGTTCCAGCACTTTTCATTAGTTTATAAAAATAGATAGTAGCGAAGGCTGTACCAATACTTCCCAATACAAAAGCAGCAATTGTTGAGTAATAAAATTGAGGAGTTGCATGTACAATCTGAGAAAAGAACCCTGTGGAAGTAAGAATAAAGATACAAAAGAGAAGGATTACGGGAAAAGCAAATGCAACAATATTTATAGAAGTAACTTCTTTTAAATATTTATGTACAATATTTACATTGATACCATATAGAAAAGTAGCTAGTACTACTAGCATAGCATATCCAATATCCTGCAATCCAAAACTACCCTTAGGCAACAGCAACAAAACCATTCCAGCAAAACCAACCAATATTCCTATCATTTGTTTTCTGGTAACTATCATTCCAAAAAAAAGGATACCAATCAGTATGGTAAATAATGGAGTAAGTGCATTTAGCATTCCCACCAATGAGCTGTCGATTTTTACTTCTGACAAACAAAAAAGATATGCAGGAATCAAGCTTCCAATAGAGCCCGATAATAAAACATAACCTCTTTTACCTGCTGGTATCTGACGATAGGCTTTTACAAAAAAAGGTATCATTATCAATCCTGCACTCAAAATACGGATAGTTGCAACTTGATAAGGTGACAATGCTTTCATACCTTCTTTCATCAGCATAAAAGAGCTGCCCCAAATAAGAGAAAGCAATAAAAAAAGACCCCAGTTAGAAATCGATTGTTTCAATTTAATTGTTTGAGCAAAGATTAAGTGATATTATCGAGAACTAAAAATTTATGATAGCTAACAAGTTGTTATCTATTATAATTTTGAAATTCTTGTATAATTTGAACCTATAAATTGGATTACATGCAACAAGCAATCAATAGTCTCATACATAAATTACTGTACATTTGCCATCTAAAATTTAAATTATGGGAATGATAAAGGAGTTTAAAGAGTTTGCCATGAAGGGCAATGTTGTAGATCTTGCTGTAGGTGTGATTATTGGCGGTGCATTTGGGAAAATAGTAAGTTCTTTTATTGAAGATGTAATTACCCCCTTGTTGTTGAAACCAGCTTTAGATGCAGCTCACCTTACCAAACTTGCCGACTTAACTATTTTTGGAACAGTAAAATATGGTAACTTTTTATCGGCTATAATTAATTTTTTAATTGTTGCTTTTGTATTGTTTATTATTATTAAAGGAATGAATGCTGCAAAAAAGAAAGAAGAGGCTGCTCCTACTGAACCTCAAGCCCCTACTGCTACAGAAGTACTACTTACAGAAATCAGAGATGCTTTAAGGAAATAATTACAGAAATGTTTACCTATAAAAAACGTTCGGGAGTTTATACTTCCGAACGTTTTTGTTTTATTAAATAAACATTTTAGTAAACTTAATAGTATTAATTCAACAACTCACAAGGTTTAATACCTGTTTGCTTTTTAAATGCAGTAGAAAAGTGTGCTATAGAAGAATACCCTAATGCTACTGAAGCTTCAGTAACCGACAAACCTTTTTCGTGCAACAGATATTTTGCATGTTCCATTCTTTGTTGCTGATAAAATTCAAAGATGGTCATACCAAAAACTTCTTTAAATCCTTTCTTTAGGTAACACTCGTTGATAGCTACTTTACGGCTCAATTCCTTGATAGTAATTGGGTTGCCTATTCTTTGTAATAATATATCGCGAGCCGAATAAATCCTTTCTTTACCATAATCATCGGATAAGAATTTACACTCAAATACCTCGCTCTTTTCGTTTACAATACAGCCCACACTTTGCAGTAATAGCTCCTGAATTCTTGCATTGATAAAGATATTCTGCATGGCCCCAGTGTAACTATTATTCAGTAGATCATCGAGAATATTTCTTTTCTTCTGACAGATAGTAAACACCTTGGTAAAAGATTCTGTATGTTTAAAAGCCAACACCTCATCTTTTAAAGAAGTAGTTTCTATATGATCGGTAAACTGTTTTAGAAAGCCTGCAGTGAAGTGAATTAAAAATACATCAACTGTATGGTGCTGACCATTGCAATTGGCGGTAGGCAACTGATTGCAGGTACCACATGGTTTATCTTCACAAATTTTATTTCCGGTAGTACAGAATTTCAGTTTTAAATAATTTTCTTTCGATCCTACACCTTCATAATGATACTCGAGCATACCAGTATCATCGGCCACCCATTCATGACGAGCAAAGTACCTACGAATATCATATAATACGGATCCAGGAATGTTTTGCTGTTTGCTATACAACAGATCAAAAGAAACTTCTTCCACATCCCTATACGCTGTTTTTAATATTTCCTGTGCATTTAGCATAAAGCAAATTTAATCATGTTTCTATTTTTAATAGCGTTAATATGTGATGAATAACGATTGCAAACGTTTTCATCCCTTCTTTTTTACAAGGGAATGACAAAATAGGTGGGAATACTAATGTGATAATTTGAGGATTCGATAGTTTGATAATGAATACAAATACAGGGAAGAGTATGGGGATAGGACAGCAAGTGGAAAAAGGAATGCAGGAGATAATAAAATTTTATTGTCAAATACAGAATACTACAAAATCAAAAACTTAAGAGAGTACTAGAAATATGCAACCAGTAACCTCCTTTTCTACCTTCTCTTAGTTTTGTTTAGGTTATTGGCGAAATAAAAAATAGTTATCTTTATCTGGCGAAGGTTTGTCAAACATTTTCTACTGTTTAATATATTCTGAAAACATTTTTTTAAACTTCCACCAATGTTCGCCAATAAACGGCAAGCCTTCGCCATTAAAAGAATTGGGCTTGACATAGTATAGCGAAACAGTTTTATAACTTGAAAAACGTTTTTCTATAAATGGCAAACGCTAGCCAAACTATGGCGGGATGTTTTCAGAAAATGACAAACCCTCGCTGGATTATGGCAAAATGGTGCTGAACAATGTATATTGTTATTCAGGAAAAGTTTAATACTGTAACTATAATTATTTAAGTGAAACAAATTATAAAAAGCGGTATTGCAATATCCTTGAAACCTGCAATCTGTTCATTCTTTTCTTCCCTTCTTAGCTGCAACTGTATTTGTATTCATTTGCTAATACGCTAATGCGTAAATCCTTTAATTATTTGTATTAATTTCAGCTCAAAACACTAGAATTGGAATAGAGAACGTATTTTATTACTTTCGCACCCTTTACAAAAAGAGGCCGGCAAATACGTATGAGCAAGAAATACAAAGAGTTTTCGGGGTTAAACCTTCCAAACATAGAAAAAGAAATATTGGCAAGTTGGGAGCAGAATGATGCTTTCCAGAAAAGTGTTGCCATTCGCGAGGGTGCTACCCCATTCGTATTTTACGAGGGTCCGCCAAGTGCAAATGGTATGCCGGGTATTCATCACGTTATTTCCCGTACGTTGAAAGATCTGGTATGCCGTTACAAAACCATGCAGGGTTTTCAGGTAAAACGTAAAGGTGGCTGGGATACGCATGGTCTGCCTGTAGAGCTGGGGGTAGAGAAAGAACTGGGTATTACCAAAGAAGATATTGGCAAGAAAATAACCGTAGAAGAATACAATCAGAAATGTAGAGAAGCAGTATTGCGCTACAAGAACGAGTGGGATAGTATTACAAAGAAGATGGGATATTGGGTAGATTTAAACGAACCTTATGTAACCTTCGAGAATAATTATATAGAAAGTTTATGGTGGCTGCTGAAGAAGATGTATGACCGTGGATTATTGTACGAGAGTGTAAGCATTCAGCCATATTCTCCTGCTGCAGGTACGGGTTTAAGTTCGCACGAGCTGAATCAGCCGGGCACCTATAAAGACGTAAAAGATACGAGTGCAACTGCCATGTTTAAGGTATGCCTCCCCAACCCCTCCGAGGGAGGGGCTCAGCAACCTGCTAAAATTTTGGAACTACTTAAAATAGCTGAAGAGGCTTGGAAAGATAGTTCTGTGAACCCTCCTTCGGAGGGCAGGGAGGCTGTCTTCTTTTTAGCCTGGACTACCACACCATGGACGCTTCCTTCCAACCTTGGTTTGACCGTTGGTGCTAACATAGATTATACCTTAATAAAGACCTTTAATCCATATACCCACGTTCCTGCGAATGTGGTGATTGCAAAAAATCTGATTGGTAAATACTTTAAAGTGGAAGCAGAGAACGGGGATTTTGATGCCTATTCTGCGGAAGTAAAAGCTACTCCTTGGACCATTATTGCAGAATTTAAAGGGGCTGCTATTGAAGGGGCAAGATATGAACAATTGCTTCCTTTTGAAGCCAATACTCCCGAAGTAGCTGGTGGTGATCCTTTCCGTGTGCTTTGCGATTCTTTTGTAACTACCGAAGATGGTACGGGTATAGTACATACTGCGCCTGCTTTTGGTGCGGACGATTACAAGGTGGGCAAGAAATACGGTATTGGTATACTAACCATGGTAGATAGAAGGGGTAAATTCCTATCCGGTATTCAGGATGGAATATTCCTATATGGCGATGAATATGTAAAGGAAGATTATTTTACAGAAACAGAGAAAGAAGTGGCATTTCAGCATCAGAAACAAATACTGGAAGCACATGGCAAGGTAAAAGACCTGAAGAAGTACATGAGCGTGGACGATAGAATTGTACTGAAACTACAGGAAGAGAACAGACTATTTAAGAAAGAAAAATACGACCATACTTATCCGCATTGCTGGAGAACCGATAAGCCCATCCTTTATTATCCATTGGATGCCTGGTTTATAAAGACCACCGCTTTGAAGGACAGAATGGTAGAACTGAATAAAACCATCAACTGGAAACCTAAATCGACCGGAGAAGGTAGGTTTGGTAACTGGCTGGAAAATATGGTGGACTGGAACCTTAGCCGTAGTCGCTACTGGGGAACTCCTTTGCCAGTTTGGCGTACCGAAGACGGAATTGAGCAGGTATGTATAGGTTCTATTCAGGAACTGAATGAGGGCATCAGAAAGGCCAGTGAAGTATTGGGGGGTGATGTAAATAAGCACTATTTGCATGAGGGAATATTGGATTTACACAAGCCTTATGTAGATGATATAATATTGGTTTCCCCTACAGGACAACCGATGAATAGAGTCCCTGATCTGATAGATGTATGGTTCGATTCTGGTGCTATGCCTTATGCACAATGGCATTTTCCTTTTGAAAACAAAGAAATATTCAGCAATAGTTACCCTGCCGACTTTATAGCAGAGGGCGTAGATCAGACTCGTGGATGGTTTTATACCCTGCACGCTATAGGATCGCTGATAAAAGAAGATATAGAAGAAGAACTGAAGAAAGCAGGATTACCTACCGATAAAATAGATGGAAGAGCCTATAAAACCGTTGTATCGAACGGCTTGGTGCTGGATAAAAACGGCAATAAGATGAGTAAGCGTCTGGGTAATGTGGTAAATCCATTCGAAACCATTGAGAAATACGGTGCGGATGCTACCCGCTGGTACCTGATAACCAATGCATCACCTTGGGACAACCTTAAGTTTGACCTAGCCGGTATTCAGGAAGTACAGCGCAAGTTTTTTGGTACCTTATATAATACGTATCAGTTTTTTGCTCTATATGCCAACGTAGATGGGTTTAATTTCACAGAAGCGTACATACCATTAGCAGAAAGACCAGAGATAGACCGTTGGATACTTTCGTCTTTAAATACATTGAAACAAAAATGTACTGTAGCCATGGATGACTATGAACCTACTATTGCCGGAAGGTTGATAGAAGAGTTTGTAGACGAGCACCTGAGCAACTGGTATGTACGTTTGTGCAGAAGAAGATTCTGGAAGGGCGATTATGAGCAGGATAAAATATGTGCTTATCAAACATTATATGAATGTTTGGAGACGATTGTACGCTTAATAGCGCCTATTTCTCCATTCTTCAGTGATGTAGTATTTAATAATCTGAATGAGATAACGGGCAGATTTACCGAAACTTCTGTTCACCATGTGGCTTATCCGTTAGCGGATGCCTCTGTTATTGATTCTTCGCTGGAAGAGAGAATGCAACTGGCACAGGATGCCTCTTCGCTGGTATTATCTTTAAGAAAGAAAGTAAATATTAAGGTACGTCAGCCATTGCAAAAGGTATTAATACCAGTAATGGATCCTGCCATGAAACTACAATTAGAAAAGATAGAGGACCTGATAAAAGCTGAGGTGAATGTGAAAGAAATATCTTATATCACCGAAACGGAAGGGTTTATAAAGAAGAAAATAAAACCTAATTTTAAGCTTTTGGGGGCTAAATTGGGTGGACAGATGAAAGAAGCTGCCGGAATTATTACCGAATTCAGTCAGCATCAGATTTCGGCTTTAGAGAAGGAGTCTGTGATAGAAATTACACTATCTTCCGGAATTTTTGAACTATCTGCTACCGATGTAGACATTATAGCAGAGGACATTCCTGGATGGAGTGTAGCCTCTAAGGGAGCCCTTACTGTAGCATTGGACATTACCCTTACTGATGAGCTTAAAAAGGAGGGAGATGCGAGAGAGTTAATAAATCGTGTACAAAATATTCGAAAAGAAAGCGGTTTTGATGTAACGGATCGTATCTTCGTGCAGTTGTTTGGAGGCGAAAGCATCAAACGATCAATTATTGACTATAACGATTATATTTGCCGCGAAATTTTAGCAGAATCAATTGTTTGGGTATCTGAATTGGCTAATGGTACTGAAATAGAGATAAATGAGGTTCAGTTAAAAGTGGAAGTTTCTAAAAAAGCTTAAAACTATGGCTACAAAGAAATCAGCGCCTGTAAAGGCAGCTAAACCTGCTCCAAAAGCACCAGCAAAGGCAGCGCCTGCTAAGAAAGCAGCACCTGCCCCAGCTAAAAAAGTAGCAGCGCCTGCTAAGAAAGCAGCGTCTGCCCCAGCTAAAAAAGTAGTTGCACCTGCTCCAAAAGCAGCACCTGCACCAGCTAAGAAAGTAGTTGCACCCGCAAAAAAAGCAGCACCTGCTCCGGCTAAAAAAGTAGTTGTGCCTGCAAAAAAAGCAGCACCTGTTCCAGCCAAAAAAGTAGTTGCACCTGCTAAGAAAGTTGCACCTGCTCCGGCACCAGCTAAGAAGGTAGCTGTTCCAGCCAAGAAAGTGGTTGCACCTGCTCCAAAAGCAGCACCTGCACCTGCGAAAAACGTTGTTCCTGCTAAGAAAGAAGTAGTGAAGAAACCAGAGATTAAAGTAGAAACACCAGTTAAAAAAGAAAAAGTAGTGACGGCAAAGCCAGTTAAAAAAGTAGCACCAAAAAAAGTTCCACCGGTTAAAGTACCAGAAAAGGAAAGAGAGGATAGAAGACCAGTTGTAATTAAACAGGCAAAAGTTGTTACTGAAGATTTAGCACTTAAAAGAGTAGCAATAAAACCTGTTAAGGAAGTAAAAGTTCCTAAAATCAACGTAAAAAGCAGTGTTCCATACCAACCAGGTTATGTGCCTTTAGATAAAAGAGTAGAAGAAGATAAACCAAATACTCCTTTGGTTAAGTATAATGATGCTGATTTGAACGAATTCAGAGAAATCATTGGCAAAAAACTAGCTGCAGCTAAAAAAGAGTTAGCATACTTACAAGGTATGTTTACCAGAAAAGATGCAGATGGCGAAAGCGAAGAAGCACGTTATATGACCATGGAAGATGGTACAATCAGTATGGAAAGAGAACAACTTGGCCAGATGGCTAGTCGTCAGGTAACCTATATTGACCATTTGGAGAAAGCACTTATCCGTATCGAAAACAAGACCTATGGAATTTGCCGTGTAACTGGTAAATTAATAGACAAAGCTCGTTTACGTGCAGTACCTCATGCTACATTAAGTCTGGAAGCTAAATTGGGTTTACATAAATCCAATATGGATTAATGGCTTTTGATAAATAATAACAGTTATTATTACTAAATATAATATATAAAAAAGTTGCCCATTATTGTGGCAACTTTTTTATTTGCATACTACTATAAACAAATGGGTTTTTATGCAGAAAGAGTTTGAACATCTGCCACTTAAATCAACTATCATCAATCAAAGTTTCATTAAAAGAAGCTTTGATCTGTTGTTTTCCTTTCTGTTGTTACTGTTTGTTTTTAGTTGGTTATTTCCCCTTATTGCTATTCTGATAAAAGTAACTTCAAAAGCAGACATCTTTTTTATTCAAAACCGTATAGGGCTGAATGGAAATATATTTAAATGTTACAAGTTCAGAACATTGCCTCAAAGGTCGATTCAGGAAGAGGAAAAATATATTACCAGTGAAAATATACCAGCAACTAATATTGGTAAATGGTTGAGAAAGCTGAATATAGATGAATTACCACAATTTATTAATGTTCTAAAAGGAGAGATGAGTATTGTAGGGCCAAGACCACATGCTATAGCTTATCATAACCGATATGCAGCATATATAGAACAAATAGATAAGCGATTGCTGGTAAAACCTGGTATTACAGGATTAGCACAAATAAAAGGCTTTCGCGGAGATGTAGCGGATGAGGCACTGAACAAAATAAAGACTATAAAAAGAATTGAACTCGATATTCAATACATTGAGCAATGGTCATTTTTAATGGACATTAAAATAGCCATCATAACATTCTTGCAAATGGCCAGAATTAGCAAGTGATTTTTCTGATTCACTTTAAGAAATCAACTTTTTCTACTAAATACTGTTTATTCCCATTATGTCTACCATTTTAATAACAGGCGGAACTGGTCTTGTAGGAACTGCACTATCCAATTCATTGATTCATTTAGGCCATAAAGTAATTATACTTACCAGAAAGAAAAAGGAAAGTTCCAATACAAATATTCAATATGCTTACTGGGATATTGAGAAAGGAATTATTGAAGAAGGAATTCTGGCATTGGCAGATTATATAGTACATCTTGCAGGAGAAAATGTGGCTGAAAAAAGATGGACGGCTAGGAGAATGGAAGAGATTCTGGAGAGCAGAATAATGCCTGGTAATTGTTTAATCAAAGCGCTGAATGATTCTCCCAATAAAGTTAAAGCTGTAATTGCTGCATCAGCTATTGGATGGTATGGTCCCGATAATAATAATTCTGCTATTGGAGGGTTTACTGAAGAAATAGCCAACTATGACGATTTTTTGGGTAACACCTGTTTTGCATGGGAACAATCGATGAGTCCTATTAATAAAATGGGTATTCGATTAGTTACCTTAAGAATAGGCATAGTGCTCTCCGAAAAGGGAGGAGCGCTTAAAGAGTTTATGAAGCCGCTGGATTTTGGTGTAGCAGCTACAATGGGGTCTGGCAAACAGATTGTCAGCTGGATTCACATTGATGACTTATGCAGGATGATTGGCTTTTGTATAGAAAATGAAGAGATAAAGGGTGTTTTTAACGCTGTAAGTCCTAACCCGGTAAGTAATTCTCTGTTGGTTAAAACATTGAAAAAGGCCAGCGATAAATTGTTATCTATCAACATCTCAATTCCCTCTTTCTTTTTAAAATTATTATTAGGTGATATGAGTATTGAGATACTTAAAAGTACCAGAGTAAGCGCTCAAAAGATTATTAATGCAGGCTATAGGTTTGAATATTCAATAATTTCAGAGGCAATAAAACAGCTTGTGGATAAAAAAAATAGTGTTAATACACAATAAACTAATGCTTCTTTTACGTTAAATGCAGAGTTTATAGTTAAACTTCATTTAATTTGCTAACAAAATTCGTGCAATGAAACGTTGGTTTTATTTTATAATCCCTATTATGGTTGTTACACTAACTGCTTGCCATCGCAAACCAGTTCAAAAACCATTAGTATTTAACGAGCCAGAGAAACCTGTAGAAGTGGTGGATGAACAGCCTCCTGTTCCATTTACCAGAGACTTGTACAATAAGCTCAGAGCTAGCAATATTGATTTTAGGAAAGTTCAGTTTTATGTAGATCAGCAATTAGTTCTTACCAGAAGTTTGGACAAGAATACACTTACTGTTGAATCTGGTATTATTAAGTATGCCAATGGTAAAAACACTAATGAAATTCTGATTCCTCAATTAACGCCTTGTAAAGTAGATTCTATTGATGCGGATGGATTTAGAATGAAGTTTGATAATACTAATAATACCCTGAAATTTATTAATAATAAATATTCTCCTGATTTCTTTATTTTCTCAGGAGCTAACTGGAAAGATGGATCATGTGATGTAGTGTATAATAAACAAACCTATAGAGTTAGTTGTGGAACTTGTGCAAGTGCATCAGATGCAAAACTTTTGGTTCGTCAGAGCGACTTAGATAATAGTCAGCGTAACACTACAACATTACCAGGTGTAAAAGTTAATTAGCGTAGTTTATTTAAAATAATCATCAATCATTGGTATTAAAATTGATATTAGTTTAATCTACTTTTATCTAAACAAACATGAAAACATTCACCAGCTTCCTTTTAATATTACTATTCATTACAAATGTTTCTTTCAAACGTTTGCCTACTGCTAATGATTACTATGTAGTAATTACTAAATCGAGTTATGAAATGGCTATATACCAGTCCAATGGAACTTGGGTAGCAACTTATCCTGTAGTATTTGGAAATAGAGATCTTGGAGATAAACTGTATGAAGGAGACCGACGAACTCCAGAAGGTACTTATCATATTATTAGTAAGAGGCCTCATCCAAAGTGGTGCGATTTCTTTCAGTTAGATTATCCAAATCAGGAAAATATTCAAAAGTTTAATGAGCGTAAAGCAAAAGGTATAATTCCAAACAGTGCAAAAATTGGTGGAGCAATAGGTATACATGGTACCTGGCCAAACGAAGATTTTGCAGTAGATGGAATGCAAAACTGGACGATGGGATGTATTAGCACCAAAAATGAATATATCAAAGAGTTGTTCAATTTATTACCTGTGGGAACAAAGGTGATTATTAAACGATAAAGGAGTTAGGAGAATAGCAAGGCACAAAGGCAACAAGGCACAGAGACACAAAGGAATTCAAATACAGGGAGATAGGAGTTAGAAGTCAGTAGAATACACAATTAAATTATACTAAAAGAGGTAGACAATTTATACAGTTTCTACCTCTTTTTATTTGTATTCATTTAGCTAATTAGCTGATTATTTCATAGTGAATCCTTCCAGGAACTTCGTATTAAAGTTACCTGCAATAAAGTCTTCATTTTTCATTAACTGAAGATGGAAAGGAATGGTTGTCTTCACCCCTTCTATCACATACTCGCTAAGGGCTCTATACATCGTATTAATAGCCTCTTCTCTTGTTTGTGCTACAGTTATCAATTTTCCTATCATACTGTCGTAATAAGGCGGAATAACATATCCTGCATATACATGGCTATCTACTCTTACCCCATGTCCACCAGGAGTATGAAGCGTAGTAATTTTTCCTGGAGAAGGTCTGAAATCGTTATAAGGATCTTCCGCATTTATTCTACATTCTATAGCATGCATTTTAGGAAGGTGATTCATGCCAGAAAGGCGTTCACCTAAAGCAATCTTTATTTGTTCTTTAATAAGATCGAAACTAATTACTTCTTCCGTTACGCAATGTTCTACCTGAATACGTGTATTCATTTCCATGAAGTAGAAATTACGATGTTTATCTACCAGAAATTCGATGGTACCAACGCTTTCGTAGTTGATAGCAGAAGCAGCTTTGATTGCAGCTTCCCCCATTCTTTGTCTTAAATCATCGGTCATGAAAGGAGAAGGAGATTCTTCAACCAGTTTCTGATGTCTTCTCTGTATAGAGCAATCTCTTTCACTTAAGTGACATACAGTACCATACTGATCACCAGCAATTTGAATTTCTATATGACGAGGTTCTTCTACAAATTTTTCCATGTAGATACCATCGTTCTTAAATGCTGCACCCGCTTCGGCTTTTGCAGTATTGTAGGCACGCTCCATTTCGCTTTCTTCCCATACCACTCTCATACCCTTTCCACCACCACCAGCAGTTGCTTTCAGAATTACAGGATAACCCACCAGATTCTTTGCTAAGTCAATAGCTTCTTCCAGACTTTCAAGCAATCCTGCACTTCCAGGAATAGTAGGCACTCCCGCTTTAATCATGGTTTCTTTAGCAGTTATCTTATCACCCATAGCATTAATCATTTCAGGTGTTGGGCCGATAAATTTAATACCATGATCAGCACAAATCTGAGAGAACTTTGCATTCTCTGCCAGAAAACCATATCCTGGATGAATGGCATCTGCATTGGTAATCTCCGCTGCGGCCATAATATTAGGAATAGATAAGTAAGATTCGCTACTAGCAGGTTTACCAATACAAACTGCCTCGTCGGCAAAACGTACATGCAAACTATCCTTATCTGCCGTAGAATAAACAGCAACGGTTTTAATACCCATTTCTCTACAGGTACGAATTACACGTAAAGCAATTTCTCCGCGGTTTGCTATTAAAATTTTTTTGAACATTGTATTAATTTGATAATGTTAGAATGTACCAATTAAAATATAAAACAAAAAGCAACTTGAAAGAGACAATGGCTTTAGCCATTCCCTAATTTACAAGTTGCCTCTATTTATAATTTAAGCAGGTTCTACTAAAAACAATGGTTGATCGTATTCTACTGGACTAGCATTTTCTACTAATACCTTTACAATTTTACCACCAACTTCACTTTCAATTTCATTGAAAAGTTTCATAGCTTCAATAATGCATACAACATCACCAGGGGCTACATCTCCACCTAATTCAACTAGGTTTGGTTTATCAGGAGATGAGCGACGGTAGAATGTACCAATCATTGGGCTCTTGATAGTAATAAGATTGTCTGCTTTTGGTGTAGGTGCAGCAGAAGCTGCAGCAGATGGAGCAGAAGAAGGAACTGGAGCTGCAGCAGGTGCATGAGCAGCTGGAACATTATATACTTGTGCTTGTTGAGGAGCAATTGTAACAGCAGGCTCGTCCTTTTGTTTAATGGTTACTTTACCATCTTTATCCTCGATACTAATTTCTCCGATATTACTCTTGTTAACAATCTTTATTAACTCGTGAATTTGTTTTAAATCCATAATAGGAAAGTTTTGTGTATGTACTTTATTTTTCTATAGCAAGAAGCAAATTAACTAAATCGATTTCGGAAAACATAATTCCATTTAAATATTGGGGAAAAATTGTTGTATATCTATATTTTCCGGTAATCAGAAATTAATTAATCCTTCACTCTTTCTAAATAATCGCCAGTCTTGGTATTAATTCTTATTTTTTCACCAACTTCTACAAACAATGGAACATTTACAGTTGTACCAGTATCTATTGTAGCTTGTTTCATTGCTCTTGTTGCGGTGTCGCCTTTTAAACCTGGTTCGCAGTAAGTAACTTCTACTACTATTTTTTCAGGTAATTCGGCACCTATTGGCAAGTCTGTTTCTGTATTAATATATACAAAAATTTCAGCGCCATCTTTTAAAAATTGAGGAGCATCCACCATTTCTTCTCCTAAGACAATTTGCTCGAAAGTTTCATTATTCATCAAATTGAAGCCTGTATCATCTCTATATAAGAATTGAAATGTTTTCTTTTCTACTCTAATGGGGAAAACAGTTTCTCCACTATTCCATGTTTTTTCAATACTTCTGTTGTTATCAACACCTTTTAATTTAGCCCAAACTTTTGCTGCTGCGCGAGCGGTTTTATTTTCACCAAACTCCACCACAGAGTATAGGCTACCGTCTAATTTTAAAATCATCCCACGAGTGATATCTGATGTAGTTGCCATCGTTATACTATTTTTTGCTTTTTAAAAAAGAAGGCAAATGTAGTGGTTGATGTAATAAAAGAGGTCATTTTACTTATTTTCTTTGTTAAATCCATCATTTTATCCCCAAATTCATGCAAATTAATACTTAATTGATTATGCAATTATACAGCACTATTTTACAGCTTCTATTGTAGTATTATTTTCTATAATGGTTACTGGCATTTCATTACCCATACCAGCTCCTGCACCACCCTTTATTTCGGGTTTTGATTCAATATGAGCATCAGATATTTGTTTTATCACCATTCCAGTTGCCACGTCTAGCCACATTCTACCTTTACCTTCTCCCAAAATACTAATGGAAACATCGGGCATCGTTTCCATTACCGAATGAGCATATATATCTGATACTATTTTTATAACGGCTACATGTTCATCCAGCGAATCTACAATATAGGTATTGTCAAAATTCATGCTGATCCCACTGGCAGAAATTATGTTCTTCTTTTTCCATTTACTACCCACTTTCACTGGTTTATCGCTCAGAATATTAAATAATGTAGAGAATGACTGTTTAAATGTATTTTGGTCAAAAGCACCTTTTGATGCAGCACCAGCAGCTTCTTTCATAGTAGCAATTTGTTTCTTATGAAGCTTTATCCATTCTTTAATACCCTTATCCTGCACCACTTCCCCTTTGGGATTTATTGCTATTACAAAAGGAGTATTGCACATTTCCTTATACAACAAAGCAATAGAGCCCTGCATACTGGTAGAATCGGTAATTTCATCATCGGAATTTATATTTGTAGTAGCAACCCCCGTGCTACTCATTTTATTATTCAACAGGGTATATTCCACGTTGGTCAGTCCTGCACTATCGCCCAAAGAGGTAAAAGTAAATTTGCTCGAAGTATTCATATCGCTATTCATACCACTGCCTTTTACACTAATGTTCATAGTATTCAACGAAGAATAAATTAACTTACTCCCTTTGTGAAAATTAAATTTCAAAGTAGTCTGAGCAGTAGATTGATTACTGAAAGCGAACATCAGTAATGATGCCGATACATAAAGCAGTTGTTTCATATAAGTTTCTTTTACAGAACCCCAAATTTAATAGGTGAATTTTATTATGTAATAATTTTTAAAGGAATCTTAGAAAATTATCATCAATACTAGATTTAGTGCTTAATTTTTGTATTGAATTCATCAATTATCCATTATCAATTACCTTATATTCTTTTTTACTTTTTACTTGATTTGGTGCGTTCCGCAAGCGGCCGTTCCAGCTCTTCCTACCTTTTTTTGCTGCGCTGTATTACACTCCTACCGAAAGTTGGGGTGAGCGTAGCAAAAAAAGGGTATTCCCTGCTGGCACTAACGCAATGACAAATAAATCGCTCCCCCTGAGTATGTTCCTATTATTAATTATTCCGGAGTATCATACGAGTAATATCTGCTATGCTATATATCAGGGATTCATAATTTTCTATTTAATACAGCGTCAATTAATTATTTTTAAATTTTAAGTTACTGCTATTAACTGCTTGATATTTGTTATTTAGTTTAGTTCTTGCATTCTTTATAGAGAACTGCCATTCAATCTTTACTTTATGCTTGTTTCTCTCTTCTATTATTGTTGTTATTTCTTCTGTTAGTTTTTCTTGAGAAGGTATTCTTCTATTTAAGCATTGCCTTGATAATGCGGAACATTCAATCTCAATCATATTAAGCCATGAAGCCGATTTAGGAGTATAATGAAACTCAAATCTTTGCGCTAATGCAAATGCTTCAGCTGCTGGCAAGTGTTGATAGAATGAGGCTGTTTTATGAGTGTTTAAATTATCCTGTACAACTTTTATTTTTTTAGCATTAGGGTATTGTTTTGACAACATTTGCATAAAGTCAGTATATTCTTTTCTGCTTCTTTGTCCGTAAACTTTTGCAACACGGTTTCCTTTCAGAGGCTCAATGGCAGCCAATAAACAACAAGACCCATTTTTCTGATAGCTATAATGTTCTTTAGCTACTTTGCCTTCCTGTGTAGGTATCGGTGCTATAGTATCCCCAATTAGAAAACATGGACGTTCATCAAAACAAACAACAGGATAATCAGGATTATATGGTTGAGCATATAAATCAAGTACTTCTTCCATCTTAGATAAATACTGAGCATCTACCTGTGCTATACACCAACTGACTTTGAGGTGAATTTTAATGTCGTTTTTTTAAGAATCTTATTCGTCCATTCATGTGATATGCTCTCACAATAATTTAGCTCTACAATCTTTTCTGCCAATAATCGTAAACTCCATTTTGCATAACCGTCTGGGGCTTTACTACAGGCTAATGCTGTTATCTTAGCGCTTTGAACGCCATCTATTTTTGAGGGATGGCCTGGTTGTTTCTTATCTAATAAGCAGTCAAAATCAACAGATTTATATTTAGTAATCAAGGTAGATATTGTAGGATAAACTCAATCCTAAAATGTCACAAACGGAACATATAGTTTTGCCTTTATCTAAATCCAATTTATACCAATTTACTTAATAATAAGCCGATTGAAATAACGTAAAACTTAATTCGAAAGGTCACTTCATTTAAGATTTTGTCTCATAGTCGACAGGCTCTGTTAATACAACACCACTGCTGCTGCTTGTCTCTCCCACTAAAGTGGGCTCAACATTTTGGCATACGCCAAAACCGGACCGGCTGAGGTGGCCGTGTATGAACGGGTGAATAAGCGGATATT
>Ga0214192_1000518_pt1 | contig 23796 bp, 22 predicted proteins | sample TroBogEpilimnion_44_FD_153030 | JGI IMG/M metagenome (GOLD analysis project Ga0214192, IMG submission 153030) | Freshwater microbial communities from Trout Bog Lake, WI - 29JUL2008 epilimnion | ecosystem: Environmental > Aquatic > Freshwater > Lake > Epilimnion/Euphotic zone | place: Trout Bog... | reverse complement strand
CCAGCCGAACCAGCCGGCGCGATCGGGGGCGGCTTCGAGTTGGGCGAGGAGAAAAGGCAGGGCGTCGGCGAGAGATTCGGGCGGCCAGCTGGCGGGGACGACGGCCTGCAGCAGGCGGGCGAATTCGGAGCGATCGCTGAGTTCGGCGCGCGCCAGTGCCACGGTGGCGGCAGTGAGGCGGAGGCGGGCGGTGGCCACGGTCGAGGGAAGTGCCTGGGGCATCGCTGACAGTGTATACGGCAGAACAGGCGCTGCGTCCTTTATCATCAGGACATGGCCACTATTGCGGCGTCCGCGGGGCTGGGAGCCGAACTGGAAGCGGGACTGGAGACCAAGCAGGATGCGCTGCTGAGCGCGCTCGGCGAACTCGGGCAGGTGATTGTCGCGTATTCGGGCGGCACGGATTCGGCGTATCTGGCATGGGCGGCGGGGCGCGCGCTGGGCGCGAAGGCGGTGGCGATTACGGCGGATTCGGCGTCGATCCCGGCCTCGCACAAGCGCGACGCCGAGGAGTTTGCGCGCGAGTTCGGCATCCGCCACGAGTATGTGGAGACGCGCGAGTTCGACAATCCCGACTACGTGAAAAATGCACCGGACCGCTGCTTCCACTGCAAGGACGAATTGTTTCACGTTCTGGAACGCGTAGCGGGCGAACGCGGGATTGCGCACATTGTGTACGGCGTGAATGTGGACGACCTGGGGGATTACCGGCCGGGGCAGCGGGCGGCGAAACTGCATCAGGTAAAGGCGCCGCTGGTGGACGCGGGCCTGACCAAGGCGGAGATCCGCGAGCTTTCGCGGCGGGCCGGGCTGCCGACCTGGGACCGGCCGGCGGCGGCGTGCCTGAGTTCGCGGATTCCGTACGGGACGCCGGTGACGATTCAGAACATCCGGACGGTGGAAGCGGGCGAAGAAGAGATCAAGGCGCTGGGCTTCCGGCAGTTCCGCACGCGCTTTCACGGCGAACTGGTGCGGATCGAGATTGCGCCGGAGGAGCTGCCCCGGGCGCTCGATGTGGAGATGGCACGGAAGCTGACGGCGATCTTCCGGCGGCTGGGGTATCGTTACGTGACGCTGGATCTGGAAGGGTACCGGCAGGGGTCGCTGAACGAAGTGCTGACGGTGCTGGAAGGCTGAAGTAATCGAAACGCATTATGGACGCTCGCCACGGGCGCGGCTTACGCTCGTTGGATGAGAAGAATTGCGCTCGGCGCTGCGTCCGCGCTGCTCTGCTGCAGCCTGCAGGCGCAGCAACCATTCGAGGCAATCCGAGTCGGCGGTCTGACGTTCAGCGGAAGCGTGCGCGACCGGGTGGAGAACTGGGAATGGTTCACGCCGGCGGGGACGGCCAATCCGAAATACACGTTCAACGGAACGACGGCGCGGTTCGGGCTGTCGCAGAACACGAAGACGCTGGACTGGGCGGCGGAGTTCGAAGCGCCGATTCTGCTGAGCCTGCCGGGCAATGCGGTGGCGACAGGGACGCCGGGCCAACTGGGCGTGGGCGCGAACTACTACGTGGCGAACGGCAGAAGCTCGAATTCGGCGATGCTGTTTCCGGACAAGCTGTTTGTGCGGCTGCATCGCTTCCTCGGCAGCGAGGCCGGCAGCCTGCAGGTGGGGCGGTTCGATTTCCAGGACGGCGGCGAAGTGGCGCCGAAGGACGCAACGCTGGCGGCGCTGAAGCGGGACCGGATTCAGCAGCGGCTGATCGGGCCGTTCTCATTTACCGATGTGATGCGGGCGTTTGACGGCTTCCATTACGTCTATAACAAGCCGGAGGTGAATTTCACGCTGATCGGCGCGGTGCCGACGCGCGGCGTGTTTCAGACGGACGGGTGGGGCTGGCTGCATGTGGCGTTCGGCTACGGCTCGGTCACGGGCCAGATGCACCACGGGGCGAATACGGCGGACTGGCGGCTGTTCACGATTTACTACCAGGACTGGCGGCCGGTGACGAAGACGGATAACCGGGCGGCGGCGGCGAAGGCGGCGGACCATGCCAATATCCGGATCGAGACGTTTGGCGGACATTTCGTGAACGTGACGAAGACGGCGGCGGGGTCGCTCGATGTGATGGGGGAGATTGCGGGGCAGACGGGGTCCTGGGGCGTGGAGACGCAGCGGGCGTACATGTTCGACGCCGAAGCGGGCTTCCAGCCGAATCTGCTGCCGCGGCTGAAGCCGTGGGTGCGGGCCGGTTATTACTACGGGTCGGGCGATTCGAATGCGAATGACAACCGGCACGGCACGTTCTTCCAGCTGCTGCCGACGGCGCGGCCGTACGCGAGGATGCCGTTTTTCGATATGGAGAATCTGGCGGACCGATTTGCGATGCTGACGCTGAAGCCGCACAAGAGGGTGACGTTCCACAACGAGGTTCACAGCCTGCGGCTGGCGAACCGGAACGACCTCTGGTACACGGGGGGCGGCGCGTATCAGCCGTGGACGTTCGGGTATACGGGGCGGTCGGCGGGCGGGGCGGCGAGTCTGGCGAATTTGTTCGACGTGAATGTGGACGTGACGGTGAATGCGCACCTTTCGGTGACGCCGTATCTGGGATATGCGGCGGGGAAATCGGTGATTCAGGCGGTTTATCCGAAGGGCAAGGATGGGCATTTGGCGTTTCTCGAAGCGACCTATCGGTTTTGACAAGCGTTGCTGACAGGCGGGGCGGGTTACTCTGGCGTGTATAGAAGATGCGAATCACAAGCGCGAGCCGGTTGATCGCCGCGACGGTCTCAGCAGGGGTGCTGGCGGGGCTGGGCGCGGTGGGGTTTCACTACATCGCGGATTATCTGGACGATGTCTTGTTCGCCTGGGTGGACGCGCAGAAGGCGGTTTCGCGGCTGCCGTTCGTGCTGATTGTGCCGACGGCGGGGCTGTTTCTGATTGGCTGGCTGCTGCAGAAGTTTCCGGCCGGGCGGATTGGCGGCGTGCCGGAGGTGGTGGAGACGCTGCAGCATCACGAGGGGCGCGTGCCGATGGTGCGGCTGCTGAATGTGATTCTGAGCGGGCTGGTGCTGGCGGTGGGCGGGTCGGTGGGGCCGGAAGGGCCGATGGTGCAGCTGGGAGCGCTGGTGGGGAGCCAGTGCGGGCAGTTCTTCCGGCTGGGACGGCGGCAACTGGAGACGCTGGTGCGGGCGGGAGTGGCGGCGGGAGTTTCCTCGGCGTTCCGTTCGCCGGCGGGAGGCGTGCTGCTGACGCTGGAGATTTTCGGGGCGCGATTCAACCGCGATCTGACGGCGATTGCGATTGCGGCGGGGATCGGGTATCTGGTGCGGACGTCGATTCTGGGCGATGCGTATCCGTTCCGGCTGGCGGTGCAACTGGACCCGCTGCCGACTTCGACGCTGCTGGTAGTGGTGCCGCTGATGGGCGTGCTGGCGGCGGGAGCGGGACATTTCTTCATCGGGATGTTCAACCGCTTTAAGACGATTCTGCCGGCGGCGTGGCCGCTGTGGCTGCGGGTGACGATGGGCGGGGCGGTGGTGGGCGCGATCGGGATCTGGTATCCGCAGGTGATGTCGGCCGGGTATTCGACGATTCGGAAAGGCGTGACGGGCGAGATCGGGCTGGAGCTTTTTGTGGTGCTGCTGGTGCTGAAGATGGTGGCGACGTCGGTGACGTTCGGCAGCGGGGCGGTGGGCGGGTTGTTCGCGCCGACGCTGGTGATTGGCGCGCTGTTCGGCGGCGCGTTCGGCTACGGCGTGCAGGCGGTGCTGCCGGGGGCCATTCCGCAGCCGGCGCTGTTTGTGCTGCTGGGGATGGTGGTGATGTTCGGATCGATTGTGAAGGGCTACTGGAGCGGGCTGCTGATGATTGCCGACCTGAGCGGCTGCTACCACCAGTTGCTTTTACCGGGTGTGATTGCGGGCGGAATTTCGTATCTGATCAGCTGGGAGCTGCATGAGAAATCGATATTCGGCATGACGCTGGACCCGGCGGGCGCGGCTCTGGAAGCGGCCGAGCGGAATGTGGCCGCAGCACATTTTTAACGCGAACGAAACGGACAACTGCGAGGATAGGATAATCGGGAATATCTGGAGAATTCGGAGGAACTGTGCAGAACGATCAGGAAAAGCAGAAATTCGGAGAGCCGCTGGATGACATTTCGCTGGCGGCGGTGACGTCCGCGTCGGCGAACGCCGGGACGGTGAGCCTGAGCGGACGGATGGCGGGCAAGAAGGGCGCGGTGGTGGTGTTCTGGAGCGGCATCTGCTCGCACTGCGTACGCTACGACGCGTACCTGAATTCGTTCGAGGAGCGGCATCCGGAGCTGAGTCTGATTGTGGTGGCGTCGCGGCACGGCGAGGCGCCGGAGATGATCCGCAAGACGATGGCGGAGCGCAAGCTGACGTTCACGATGGTCTACGACCCGGAGAGCAAGGTGGCGCGGCAGTGGTACACGCAGCAGACGCCGCGGGCGTTCCTGATGGATGCGGAGCGGCGGCTGATCTACCGGGGCGCGATCGACAACTATAAGTACCCGGAGGATCCGGAATACCTGGGGTATCTGGAGCCCGCGATCGGGGAGTTTTTGACCGGCCAGCCGGTGAGCCGCACCGAGACGGCGAGTTTTGGCTGCGCGATTTTCTCGGTTTACTACATTTTGCCGAAGGCACTTTAGACCCTATGAGCTCCCCATTTACGCAGTTCCTGAAAGTACCTTCCTTCCTGCTGGAGACCGGCCTTGCGGCGGTCCAGACCGCGCTGGAGACGGCGCAGAAGACAATCGAAACCGTTACGGGCCAGGAGACGGGGCAACTGAAGGGCGCGCCGATCGACGGGCCGCACGACGCGGACACGGCGGTTTCGGACTTCGCCAACCGGGCGTCGCGGATTGCGCGGTACATGCCGCTCGATGCGCGCGAACTACCGGGGGCGACGAAGGAGATGCTGGATGCGGCGAAGTCGTCATTCGGCTATGTGAAGCTCAACGATCCGAAAAATCTGCTGTTTCCGGCGCAGCTGATGCTGGCCACGGGCAGCCTGCTGGCGCAGAGCGCGCTGCGGGGCCTTGTGACGTACGAGGTGATGGGGCCGAAGCGGGTCCAGCTGCTGGCGACCGATTTCTTCGATATGTTTACCGAGCTGCAGGTGTTTGTGGGGCTCGAGTACACGGACGTGATCCGCAAGTGCGAAGAGCGGCTGAAGACGGCGCCGGACGACCACCGGATTCGCTACGAACTGGGCGAAACGCTGGTGAAGTGCGGGCTGTACGAGCAGGCGGTGACGCAACTGCGGCACATACCGGAAGATTCGTCGTATTACGCCAACGGGATGCACGAAGCGTCGGTGGCGCTGTACCGGGCGGGGCGGCTGGACGAGGCGGCGAGGACGGCTGTGGAGGCGCTGCAGGCCAATCCGGCGAATGAGCGGACGCGCTCCTGGCTGTGGCTGACGGCGCAGAAGATGGGCGGGTATCCGGCGTACGTGCCGGCGGCGCTGCAGATTCAGATCCGTGCGGGCTACGATACGCCGACGCTTCAGTTCGAAGATATTGCGGCGAAGATCGGGCTGGATAAAACGAGCGCGGGGCGCGGGATTGCGATCTTCGATTACGACAACGACGGCTACCAGGACATTCTCATCGCGGCGGCGCACGGCGGCTGCAATCTTTATCACAACAACGGCGACGGCACGTTTTCCGACGTTTCGATCGGCTCGGGGTGGGACAGCTGCGTCAACGGCTTCGCGCTCACGGTGGGCGATTACAACAACGACGGCTTCGCGGATGTGTTCGTGACGCGCCTCGGCTTCTATGCGGGTGAGTGCCAGTTGTTCCGCAACAACGGCGACGGCACCTTCACCGATGTGACGAAGGAGGCCGGGCTGAAGGTGTGGGGGCCGGGCTTCACGGCGTCGTGGATCGATTACGACGGCGACGGGAATCTGGATCTTTTCATCGCCAACAATCTGGGCGGGCTGTTCGAGCGCAAGACGCCGAACCGGCTGTTCCACAACAACGGCGACGGGACGTTCACCGAGGTAACCGAAAAGGCCGGGCTTTCGACGATGTGGCCGACGATCGGCGGCGCGTGGGGCGACTACGACAACGACGGCAAGCCGGATCTGTTCCTGAGCAACGGGCTGGGACGTTCGCAGCTGTACCGGAACAACGGCGACGGCACGTTCACGGACGTGAGCAAGGAAGCGGGCATCGACGCGCTGTGCTTCGGGAGTCCGGCGTTCTGGTGGGATTACGACAACGACGGGTGGCTGGATATCGGACAGTTTTCGTGGTCGGACCACGAAGACGTGCTCTACACGCTGGAGCACGGCGAAGGGCCGGCGGACGGGCATCCCATGCGGGTTTATCACAACAACCGCAACGGCACATTCACGGAAGTGGGGCGCGAAATCGGGCTGACGGGCTGTTTCGGCACGATGAGCGGCAACGCCGGAGACTTCAACAACGACGGGTTTATGGATGTGGTGCTGGGCAACGGCAGTCCGAAGATGGACCGGCTGGAACCGATGATTGTGCTGGAAAACGACGGCACGAAATTCCACAACATTACGTTTTCGGCGGGCTTCCCGTTCCTTGGCAAGAGCCACGGCGTGAACATGGGCGACCTGTTCGGCGACGGCAGAATGTCGGTGCTGGTGGCGGCGGGCGGCGCGTATCCGGGCGACTTACTGACAACCGGCGTTTATTGTCCGACAAAGTTACCGGGTAATTACCTGAACGTGCGGCTGAAGGGGACAAAGAGTAACCGGAGCGCAATCGGCGCGCGGGCGATTGTGCAGGCGGGCGGCAAGACGCAGATGCGCGAAGTATCGGGCGGCAGTAACTTCGGCTGCCTGCCGCTGGAGCAGCATTTCGGGCTGGCGAAGACGGAAGCCATCGATTCGGTGGAAGTGCGCTGGCCGAGCGGGTTAAAGCAGACCTTCCAGGGCATTCCAATCAATAAGACGGTGGAGTTTACCGAAGGGCAGGATAGCTGGCTCGACGTATATCTTAAGAAGTAAGTGAACGCAAAGTAAGTGAGCGCAACGTAAGTGAACGGATGCATGATGGCAGACTACGACGTAATCATCACCGGGGCGGGGCTGGCGGGACTTACACTGGCGAGGCAACTGATGCTCTACACGGAGCGGAAGGTGCTGGTGCTGGACAAGCTGGAGAATCCGCCGGGTAAGTCGCAGAAGGTTGGCGAATCGCTGGTGCAGCTGGGCGGATATTACTTTTCCAAGACGCTGGAGCTGGAAGAGCATCTGCTGACGCATCACTTTACGAAGTACAATCTGCGGTTCCATTTTCCGACGGCGGCGAAGGAGCAGGATTACTGGGATCATGTGTCGTCGGCGTCGATCCGGACGCAGTCGAACATAGCGACGTTCCAGGTGGACCGGAATCTGCTCGAAGTGGAACTGATGCGCGTGAACCGGGAGAATCCGCGGTTCACGTTTATCGGCGGGGCGAAGAACATTCAGGTGCAGCTGGCGGAAGACGGCGGGCTGCATCGGGTGAACTGGAGCGGCGGGTCGGCGACAGCGGAGTGGGTGGTGGACGCCTCGGGGCGGCCGGGCATTCTGAAGCGGAGTTTGTCGCTGGCGAAGCCGAATAATATCCGGCACGGTTCGACGTGGGCGTGGGTGGACGGGCTGGTGAATCCGGAGCTGCTCAGCCGCTACTCGCACAAAGAACGGCTGGTCCACCGGAAGCGGCAGAAGCTCGGGAATTATCCGTTTTTCCTCGCGACGAATCACTTCTGCGGCGAAGGGCGGTGGTTCTGGGTGATTCCGCTGCACGGGATGACGAGCCTCGGGCTGGTTTACGATCATGCGGTGGTGAATCCGGAAGAGGTGTCCAACGGGCGGAAGATGCTCGACTGGGTGGCGAAGGAATGGCCAATGTTCGCCGAGGACTTCCGGAAGCGGAAGATCGTGGACGAGGGCCGCTTCGTTGATTTTTCCTTCGACGCGCAGCAGACGATCAGCGCGAAGAAGTGGGCGATTTCGGGAGAGGCGGGGCGGTTTTCCGATCCGCTGTACAGCCCGGGCAGCGATCTGATTGCGATCTACAACACGCTGATCGTGGATGCGATCGAGTCGAAGGATGTGGCGCGGCTCGAGGCGAAGTGCGAATTCTTCGAGCAGATCATGCGGGTGATGTACGAATCGTACGTGCCGTCTTACTCGATCAGTTATAACTGCCTGGGCGATGCGGAGACGCTGACGCTGAAGTATACGTTCGAGCTGGCGATTTACTTCGGCTTCTTTGTGCTGCCGTTTACGAATCAGTTATTCGCCAATCCGCAGTTCATGAAGACTTATCTGCGGAAGTTTGCGCTGTTCGGGCCGATTAACAAGAATCTGCAGATGTTCCTGCGGGATTACTTCAGCTGGAAGAAGGCGCAGGGGCTGACGGTGCCGGCCGAGCCGGTACACATCGATTTCTACGACATGGTGCCGCTGCGGATGTCGGAGAAGCTGTTCTATGAAATCGGGCTGACGGTGCCGGAAGCGGAAGACGTGCTCGACATGCACGTGGAGCGGATTAAGGAATTCGCGCGGCACATTCTTGCGCATGTTTACGCGGTGGTGCTGGGCGATAAGCGGGTGCTGCTCAATGCGCCGTTTATCGCCAGCCTGAAGCTGCGCGACACATCGTTCGATCCGGCGCGGATGCGCGAGGATTACGCGCGCCACGCCGATTCCGATCAGATTTATGCCTGGAATTTGAATCCGTTTGCGCTGGAGGAGTTCATCCCGCAGACGATGCCGGAGGTAACCGCCCATGGCCGCTGAAAAAGACCTCGCGCCGCTGCTCGAAAAATGCTTTCTTTTCGACGCCACCGAAGATTCCTATGAAATGACCGGCATTACCGGACGCATTCCGGAATGGCTGCGCGGCACTTACTATATGAACGGTCCGGCGCGGTTCGAACGCGCGGGCATGCGTTACCACCACTGGCTGGACGGCGACGGGATGATTTGCGCGATCCGGTTCGGGGCCGATGGCGTGCGGTTCACCAATAAGTTCGTCGGCACCACCAAGCTGAAGGATGAAGAGGCGGCGGGTAAGTTTGTCTACCGCGGCTTCGGCACGGCGTGGGAGGGCGATAAGCTGCTGCGCGGCGTCATGCTGGAGCCGCCGAATAACGTCAGCGTGTATCCGTATAACGGGAAGCTGCTGGCCTTCGGCGAACAGGCGCTGCCGCTCGAACTGGATCCGGTGACGCTGGAGACGAAGGGTTATTACGACTTTGACGGCGCGCTGAATGAAGTGACACCGTTTGCCGCGCACGCCAAGACGGATCCGACCAACGGGCACCTGCTGAACTTCGGCGTTTCATTTTCCATGACCGAGCCGATGCTGAACGTGTTCGAGTTCGACCCGCACGGCGAACTGGTGCGGCGGCGCCGGCACAAGCTGGAGTATCAGCATTCGGTGCATGACTTCGGCTTCACGCAGAATTATGTGGCGTTCTACCTGAGTCCGCTGATTATGGATTTCGCGCGGTTCTGGGGCGAGGGCGCGTCGGTGATGGAGTCGCTGAAGTGGGAGCCGGAGAAGGGTTCGGTGATCTTCGTGGCGCCGCGGTCGGCAAAGGAACCGGGCTTCCGGGTGGAAGTTCCGCCGTGTTACTGTCTGCACCTGATCAACTGCTTTGAAGAAGGCGGGATGGTGATGGTGGATGTGCTGGAGATGGACCGGCCGATCTACGTGGAGTACCAGCCGGTGCCGGATCTGTTCCCGACGGCGTCGGCGTGCCGGCCGGTGCGGTTTGTGATCGATCCGGTGAAGAAGCAACTGGTGGAGCGGATTGCGATGAGCTACGACCTGGCGCCGGATTTTCCGTCGACGGGCGCGCATCTGCAGGGCGCGAAATACGATGCGTTCTGGGTGCTGGGCATCGGGGCGAACGGCCTGCCGGGGCGCAAGTTTTTCGATCAGCTGGTGAAGGGTTCCTGGAAGGCGGGCGATGTCTGCGACAAGTGGATCGCGCCGGCCGGGGAGTATCTGGGGGGCGAGCCGGTGGCGGTGATGAATCCGGCGAATCCGGAAGAGTGCGTGGTGATCTGCGTGCATTCGATTCCGGCGGAGGACCGGGGCGAGTATCTGCTCTTCGACGGGCATTCGCTGAGCACGGGTCCGATCGCGAGGCTGCCGCTGAAGAACAAGATCCACGCGGGCTTCCATACGAGTTTTCATTTCGACTAAGCCGGCGGGCGTCGTGCCGCAACGTTGCCGCGCGGCACGGATTTTCGTATAAACTGAGACACAGCGCGAGGTTGGCATGACACAGCCCGGTACGACTCAGTACGACATCAGCATTTCACCGGACGAGGACGGACAGGAGTTTCGCGCGCTGCTGCGCGGGCCGGGCCTCGAGAAGGGGCGCGTCTATGTGTTTCGCAACACGGAGCGCTGCGCGTCGTTTGCGGAGGCGGTGAACTTTGCTTACCGGCAGGGCCTGCGGGACGGGCGGCGGCAGGCTGAGAACAGCACGGGCGAGGTTTTTCTGGTGAGCGGGACGACGCCGGAAAACATGACGATCCGGCGCGAAGGCTGGTGGGCGCGGGCGAAGCGGCGCTGGCTGCGGCTGCGGTAGGAAGCCCGTTTTTACGCGACTTTGAAGCCGCAGACTTCGATAAAGTCTTTCAGCGTCTTCTCGCTGGTCTGGTGTTCGTCGAAGCCGATTTTCACGTTGCGTTCCGGCCAGCTGGCGGAAACGCGCGCGACGCCCTTCATCCCCTTCAGCATAACTTCGAGGCCGGTGGCACAGGTGATGCAGGTGTAGCCTTCGACCTTCCAGACCACGGCACGGGTTTCGCGTGCCGAAGGCGGTGTCTGCGGAGAGGCGGCGGTGGCGGCACCACCTGCGATTGAGGTGGCGCCGGCGGCGGTAGCGGTACTCACGCGGCGGAGAAAGTTTCTGCGGTCCATGGCGGATATCCTCGGAGCTATTGTGCCGATGCGGTGCCGGGTTCGTACTTCCAGGCGGTCTGAATCTGCGCCTTTTCGGCGAAGCGCGTGTCGGTGTATTCTTCGAACTCGATCTTCTTATCGAGCACGCCGGTTTCGATCATCAGGTCGCGGACGAGGTCGAAGTCGGCCTTGCGCGGGCTGAGGTGGTTATAGATGACGCGGTCGAGGGGTTTGGTAAGCGCCCATTCGAGCAGAGCCGGTTTCTGGTTGTAATAGAAGCGGCCGACGAAATCGGCGGCATTTTCGCGGTATGGTTTGCCCTGATCGAGCCAGAGGCCGGAGCGCGCGATGCCGTCGACGAGAACCTGCACGGCTTCGGGGCGCGAGGCGATGACGTCTTCGCGGACCACGAGCACGCAGGACATGTAATCGGGCCAGTATTCTTTGGCGTGGAAGAGGACGCGTCCGAAGCCGCTCATTTCGGCCTGCGAAGGGAAGGGCTCGCCCATCGAAAAGGCGTCGATGGCGTGGGCCGCCAGAGCGCCGGCCACATCGGGCGGGGCCATTTCGACCATTTTGACCTCGCTCGGCCGAATGCCCCAGACCTTCATGGCGCGGAAGACGATGAGGCGTTCATCGGAAAAGCGGCTGGGGATGGCGACGGTCTTGCCGCGGATATCGGCGAAGGTCTTCACCGGGCCGTCCTTCTGCACGACGAAACCGGTGCCGTAGCGGTGGCCGAGATAGACGATGCGAATGGGCACGCCCTGGGCTTTGAGCGCGATGGCGAGCGGGGCCACGATGAAGGCCGCCTGCATCTTATTCGAGATAAGCGCTTCTTTGATTTCGGGGAAGGCCTGAAACATGCGCGGGAGGAAGACTTCGCCGGCTTTGGAGAATTTTGAAATATAGTCGGTGACCGGGCAGGCGAGGTGGCAGGTGACCGGAATGTAGGCGACATTGAATTTGCGCCTGGCCTCGGGAAGATAGTCGTTGGTGATGGCCTGCCAGTTGACGTTGAGATAGGCGTGCAGGCACGAGATCATGCCGAGCCAGCCGAACGCGACGAGCAGGATCCGGTTCTTAAGCTTCAAGGCGGAATCCCCAGCGAACCGACTTGATTTTCTCGAGGCGGCGGAACGCCAGGTCAAGCGCGAGGCCGATGGTACCGATCATGAGCATGGCGGCGATGACGAGATCGTAGCGTTTGCCGGAGTTGCGCGCGTCGATGACCAGGTAGCCGAGGCCGGAATCGACGGCGATCATTTCGGCGGCGACGACGACGAGCCAGGCGATGCCGAGAGCGATACGGAGCCCGACGATGATCTGCGGCAGCGCGGCGGGGAAAACGACTTTCGCCAGCAGCGCGGCCGGGTGCAGGCCGAAGTTGCGGCCGGCGCGGCGAAACATAGAAGGCACATTGCGGACGCCGTTCATGGATGCCACCACGATGGGGAAAAAGGCGCCGAGAAAGATCAGGTACATGGCGGCGGCGTCGCCCACGCCGAACCAGAGGATGGCGAGCGGAATCCACGCCAGCGGGCTGATGGGGCGGGCCATCTGAATGACCGGGTTGACGACCTGAGCGGCGGCCGGATACCAGCCGAGCGTGAGGCCGAGCGGCACACCGAGCAGCACGGCGAGGCCATAACCGACGGCGACGCGGTGAAGCGAATCGGCAATATAAGAGCCGAGCACGCCCTTCTTCATCAGTTCGTCAATGCCGTTGAGCACGTCGGCGGGCGAAGGAAAGATCTTCGAACCGGAAAACTGCACCGCGTAGTGCCAGAAGGCGAGGAACACGGCGGCCGCGAGAACCGGCCAGAAGAACTTCTCCCACTTGCGCGGCTGGGTGAGGGAGTTCATACCTTGTGGGCGAGACCGATCTGTTCGAAGATGCCGTCGCGCAGTTCGAGGTAGCGCGGCGAGCTGATGTCGCGCGGATGCGGAATGTCGATTTCAACGATCTGCTGAATTTTGGCCGGGCGGGCGCTCATGACGACGACGCGGTCGGCCAGCTGAACGGCCTCTTCAATGTCGTGCGTCACGAAGATGATGGTCTTCTTTTCCGCCTCCCAGATGCGCAGCAGTTCGCCGCGCATGATGAGGCGGGTGATGGAATCGAGCGCGCCGAAGGGCTCATCGAGGAAGAGCATATCGGGGTTGACGGCGAGGGCGCGGGCGACTTCGAGGCGCTGTTTCATGCCGCCGGAGAGTTCCTGCGGGTACGCCTTTTCGAAGCCCTGGAGACCGACAAGTTTGACGTAATAGGCGATGCGGCGGGCGCGCTCTTCCTGCGGCAGTTTGAAGAGGCCGAAGGCGATATTGCCTTCCACTGTGAGCCACGGGAAAACACCGCGCTCCTGGAAGACGAAGATGCGGCGGGGATCGGGGCCGGTGACGGGTTCGCCGTCGATGGTGACTTTTCCGCTGGTGGGAGCGAGGAAGCCGGCGATGGAGTTCAGCAGCGTGGACTTGCCGCAGCCGGAGGGGCCGAGCAGGCAGATGAATTCGCCGTCGTAGACGTCGAGATCGACGCTGTCGAGGACCGAGGTTTCCTTGCCGTCGCGCCGGAAGATCATGCTGATGCCTTCGGCCCGCAACTTGGTTTTCACTGCCCGCGCCGTGGGGGGCGCCGTTGTCTGTGACATAAACGATTAGTCCTCTGAGTAGCCCCAACGGAGCGAGCGAATCTTTTCGAACGAGCGCATGCCGACATCGAGCAGGAGGCCGATGAGCCCGATCATGACCATGCCCGCGACCACGAGATCGTAACGATTGCCGGCGTTGCGGGCATCGACGATGAGAAAGCCGAGGCCGGAGTTCACGGCGATCATTTCGGCGGCGACCACCACCAGCCAGGCGATGCCGAGCGTGATGCGGAGGCCGATGATCAGCTGCGGCACCACGGCGGGGTAAAGCACGCGCCAGACGATGCCGGCGGTGCTGAGGCCGAAGTTGCGTCCGGCATTGATGTAAACGGCCGGGATGCTGCCGACCGCGTTCATGGCGGTCAGCGTGAGCGGCAGGAACGAGGCGAGGAAGATGAGAAAGATGGCGGCAACGTCGCCGACGCCGAACCAGAGGATCGAAATGGGAATCCAGGCAAGCGGCGAGATGGGCCGGAAGATCTGGATGAGCGGATTGAGGGCCATTTCCGCCCGGCGGAACCAGCCGATGGCGAGGCCGAGGGGGATCGCGGTAACGGCAGCAAGAAGGAAGCCCCACGTGACGCGGAATAACGAGGCGACGATGTACTTAAAGAGCAGGCCGCGCTGCGCCAGTTCCACGAAGGCGCCGCCGACGGCGAGCGGATCCGGCAACAGATGATTGGACTGGCGCGAGATGGCGACGTGCCAGGCAACCAGCAGGAGCGCGATGAAAGCCCAGGGACGCAGACGGACGAGCAGGTTCATAGCGGGAAACTCCGTTCGGCCGAAGCTGATAACAACTCCGGCAGAGCCTGAGCCAGCGAATAGGGCGAAGCCGGGAAAAATGCTGCCACTGCCGAGCGATCCTCCTGAACCGATTCGTTGCGCGTTCGGTTAAACGCTGCCGGAAAATGGTCACGCGCCGGAAAAAGCGCGAGCGACGGCCCAGCGATTTTTTCAAGGTAGCCCACCGGGGAGCGCCAAACAATAGTGTAAAGCCACTATCGCCGGGCCGATCGAGGAATGCGCAGCGGAAAGGCCGCGGAAAATCGCGGCGGACCTTATGAAAACACACGGGGAACTGGTATACTGGGGACTTCCCCGCCTCGGGGACGCAGCCCGAAAAGGCCAGGTAGCTCAGTTGGTAGAGCAGCGGACTGAAAATCCGCGTGTCGGGGGTTCAACTCCCTCCCTGGCCACCACATTCCAAAAGACTTACCCACAAAATACAGCAGCACAATTTCACGCCGGAATGTTCTCCGCCGCGCGGTGAATCATTTCGCCGCCACGCCGGTGACGCCGGAACGCTCCACCGCTGCTTTCACAAAGCCGGCGGCGCGCAACTCGGCGAGGAGCGCCTCGATCTGCTTCAGCTTCGCGGCGTCGCCCCGTTTGACCACGATGGCCTGCTCGACGACGAGAAAGTTATCGGGAATCGCGCGCAGTGTTCCTTTCGATGCGGCGGCGGCGTCTTCGGCGCGCTGGCGATTGACGCCGAACGCATCGACCTCGCCCGAGAGCAGGAGTTTTTCGAGATCCGCCTGACCGGGCATGGTTTCAAAGACGCGCACGACGGCGCTGCGCAGGTTCGCGCTGAGGAAGAGTTGCTGGGTCTGACCGCGAACGGCGGCGATGCGGAGGCCGGGCCGGTCGGCATCGGAGGACTTTTGAACCGGCGAGGCGGCGGGGACGATGTAGGCGTTGAACATCATCTCGTAGGATGCGGAGAAATCGACCTGCGCGGCGCGCGCCTTGTCGAATGCGAGGAAGCCGATGTCGGCGGAGCCGTCGCGGAGATGGGCGATGACGTGGTCGGCGTCGGGATCGGGAAGGAGGACGAGCGGGACGTGCAGGCGGCGGGCGATCTCGGCGGCAAGATCGGCGACGACGCCGGTGGTCTTGCCGGTCGCGGGGTCGACTTTGCCCTGCACGGGGTTGAGACCGAGCCAGGCGGCGCGCAGAGTGCCGGTGGGAGCGAGGTCGGCACCGAGCGCGAGGCGGGTCGTCAATACAGCGGTCAGGAGAATGCGCTGGCGCATGTCCCCGTATGTATATCAGAGACGGGACGAGCGCGGGGCGAAATTCAGATGAGGTCGATTTGGCGGAGGCAGCGGTAGAGATCGGGCGTGCCGGCGTCGTGGAGGAGTCCGCCGAGGCAGGCGCGTTCGATTCCGGCGGCCGCCGGCTCGCCGATCAGAGGATCGACGAGGCGGTGAAACTTATCATTGACCTCGACCGGCGCGGCGGACTCGGGGTCGCCTGCAGCGGCGAGAACCAGTTGCGAAAGGATGCGGCCGTCGGCGAGAACAACATCCACACGGGCGGGCCACTGGCGTGGATAGTAGCTGGCGAGATTGTCATCGGGAGCGACTTCGACGAGGTCGATGAAGGCGGCGATGGCGGGCTCGCCGCTGAGGTCGGGGCGGGCGATGTCGAGGAGCGCGTCCGGACGGTGGGCCGCGAGAGCGAGATGATAGGCGGCACTGGTGATGCGCCCGGCACGCACGCCGGAGGTCTGGCGATGGCCGATCATAGCGGCGTAGGCGGGCGGCACGGCGATCCGCACGCTGGCGACCTGCGAGGCGGGAACGGCGGCGTCGGCGAGCAGGGCGCGAAAGCCGTCGATCGCAGCGGCGCATTGCCTGGCCGCGCAATAAATCTTCAGGCTGACTTCATCGATGGCGCCAGCGGAGGCGGCGCTGACATCGGCCGGATCGTTCAGACGGCCGGCGAGCAGGGCTCCCGGATCGCACGTGATGCCGTGCGTTCGGGCGAGCCAGTCCTGATCGAGCAGCGTGCGATCGGACTCGAGGCCCTCGGCGGCGGCGAAGGCGGCGGCGCATCCGGCCTGCACGGCGAAGCCGAGGAGAATCCAGCGGGCCGGAATTTTGGCATGGCCGCCCGGAGCGCCGCTGACCTGCGCGAGGGCGATGCCGAGGGCGTGCGCGGTCTGTTCGGCGTTGAGTCCCAGAAGACGGGCGGCGACGGCGGCCGCGCCCAGCGGTGCAACAAGATAAGTTGGCCAGAGGCCGCGCGAGAGTATCGAAGGGCCGGCGACAGCCATGCCGAAGCGCGTGACGGCTTCGTAGCCGGCGTGCAGCGCGGCAGTAAGCGCGGCGGCGTCGGGCCACGCATCGCGAGTCGCGTGAATGCGTGCCGCCGTGGTGAGAGCCGCGGGGATGACGATGGAGCCGGGCGCGGTGCAGGAGGCGCGGTGGAAGTCGTCGACCTCCGTCATCTTCACCATGCCGGGCGCCTGCACGACGCGGGCGGCGGCGGTGTCGGCCGATGCGCGAATCAGCAGAGCGCCTTCGCCGGTGGCGCGTCCGGCGATCCAGGCCCCGACGGTGTCGAGCAGATGGATGGCGAGGCGCTGGCGGGTTTGCGGAGTGGAAGGGCTCGCGGATGAAATCCATTCGCCCATGCGATCCAGAACGGTCATTGACAGGTCCCTCGCCAGAGAATTTCGGTTGTGTCGCGATGCACGGCGATCGTCGCCGAGACGACTGCGCTTTCCGCGCCGCTGCCGGCTGCGCCCGCGCGCAGCGTGTAGATGCCGCCGGCTTCGAGTGCATCCGCAGGCTGATTCGCTGGATGACCGGGGCTCGCGCACGCCGCGTGCTGCACAAACGGGTGCGAGTGCGGGGCGGCGAGACCGGACATTCGCACGCCGGCGCGCGCGCTGTCGAGCAGCGATTGCAGCGCGGCTTCGGAAGATAATGCGGCCGGATTGTCGCCGGCAGCAACGGTCGCCATACCTTCCGCGCAGCAGCCGGCGAAGCGCGTCTCCATGCAGATGAGCACGGGCGCGACGATGGGATCCGCAGTGCCAAAGAAGGGCAGCGGCGGGCCGCCGGGGCGCGCACTGGCGAGAATACGAAAGTCCTGCGCGCCTGCGCGGAAGGCGGCGCGTTCGGCTTCGATGGCGGCCGAGCGCGTGCCGGCACCGGCGAGCGTCGCAATCGAAAAGGCGCGATGTGCCGCTTCGAGGCAGCGGCAGGCGGCGCGCGTCAAATCCAGCTCGACGGGAGAGCGGCGAAGCAGGATGGTGTTCAGCGGAGCTTCCAGATCGAGCAGAGAGGCGCAGTCGCGCGCGGCATTAGTCAGCAGCGAATGCAGCCGGCGGGGCATGGTGCGGCAACCCCACGTGGCGAGAGTTGCCGAGCCGCCGGACAGCAGCCGCAGTTCCTCCGCGATGGATTGGGCAGGCTCGCCGATGGCGCGCATCTGTTCAACCCACGTGAGTCGACGCGCGGCATCCAGCATGCCTTCGGTTCCGGCGGTCAGCAACCGCACGCGCCCGTGCGGCGGAATGAAAGCGAGGGCCGGACCCAGCTTCGGAGTAAAACCGGTGAGGTACGCGAGCGCCGAGTATTCGGAACTATCGCCGTGAACGATGAGCGCGTGCGCGCCGTGGGCGGCCACGACGGCCCGGACTGCTGCGAGACGCGCGTCGCATTCGGATGGCGGCACGAGAGCGGGATTCCAGTCGTAGTTGCCGGTGAGCAGCGCGACGCTCTTCATCCGCATCGTCATTCCTCCTGTCAGCTGCCGATCGCGCCAAGCGCGGCGGTGCGCTGGCTCAGCACTTCCACGCCGGTTGCGGTGACGCGCACGGGCTCGCCGCAGAGCAGGTAGCCGGTCTCGGGCAGGAACTGGTTGGGATGCACGACGAAGATCATATTTTCTTCGAGAATGGTTTCATTGTCGAGGGCGATGTCGCCAGGCTGGATCGAGGCCGAACCGAGGCCGTGACCGCGGCGGCGGATGTGCGGCGGGTGGCAGTATTCGGCGTATCCGGCGTCGGCGAGGATGCCATCGATAGCGGCGCAGACCGCGGAGACCGGCACGCCGGGACGCACGGCCTCGATGCCGGCCCACATGGCGCGAATCACAAGATCGTAGAGGCGGCGCAGTTCCCTGCCCGGCTCGCCGACAAATGCGGTGCGGCAGATCTGGGTGAACTGGCCGTCGAAGCTCGGCGAGATTTCGGTCAGAAGAATGTCCCCCGGCTGGAGCCGGCGCGCGCTGGATGGCATGACGGCGAAGTTGCGCGGTGCGGCATTGAGCATCAGGAAATTGTCTTCGGCACCGAGCGCCTTCATATCGCAGAGCAGTTCGGTTGCGAGATCGCATTCCGCCATGCCGGGGCGAGCCAGTTCGAGCAACCGCTCCATGCCTTGCTCCGCGATGGCGGTGGCGCGGCGCGCGCGGTCGATTTCGCCGGCGGACTTTGGGCGCGAGGCGGCGAAGAACGGGCCATCGAAGGCCTTCATTTCGCCCGACTGCGTTGCGGCGAGGGACGCGAGCAGGGCCTCGGCAAGGTCATTGGGAAGCGCGTCGAAGCCCGCGGTTGCAATGCGCGCGGCGGTGCCGGGCAGATCCGCGCATGCAGCCGCAAGGTCACCGGTTGCCACACGATCGAACGGGCCCGGCCACTGCGCAACACGCTCGGCGTCGAAGGCGGGCGAGACGATGAGCTGCGCGCGCCCGTCCTGCCATAACGCGAAGATGCTTTCGCCGAGCGAGCGATAGCCGGTGAGAAAGACCACAGGATCGGAGCGGTCGAGCCGGTGACGTCCGGCCGAGGCAGCGACGAGGAGATCGACGCCGCGGCTCTGCATCGCCTGCAGCACGGCATTGCGCCGGTCCCCGAGATCGAACGGCGCAGGCACGGCTAGATGTTGCCTTTGTCCTTCAGTTCGGTGTCGTCGGTATCGGTGAACAATTCGTCCACGGGAATTTCGCGGCTGATGAGGCCCTGCATGTGGGTGTAGCGGATGGCGGTTTCGAGATTCCCGCGGTTGATGGCGCCAAGTCCGTAAACCCACGGATCGGCTCCCAGCACGGCCTGCTGCTCTTCCCACGCGGCGCTGAACCAGGCGAGCGGCACCACGCGCGGGTTGCGAACGCGCTCATAGGCGATGCGCTTCGATTCCTCAAAAGCGCGCTGCAGGCTGGCCGCGACCCACGGATGCTGGTCCAGAATCTCCTGGCGAACCACGGTGACGTGCATGATGGGAAAGATTCCGGTGCGCCGGAAATACTCGGTCTCGATCTGTTTGTAGTCCGGGAACAGGCGCGCCACGCGTTTATCGCCGCGCAAAAACGGGCGCGGGAAGTTGGGGGAAATCATGGCGTCGATCTGGCCGGTGACGAGCATCTCATCGAGCGATTCGCCGGGGCGGATCATTTCAATGCGCAGCTCCGGGTGCGGCGTGAATTCGATGTCTTCGGCGCGCTCGGTGACCCAGGTCTGTTTGCGATGCGGGACGCCAAACTCTTCCTCCAGAATGCCGCGGACCCAGATGCTGCCGGCAGGCTGGAAGTTGGTGCCGCCGATGCGGCGTCCGATGAGATCGGCGGGCTTCGTGATGCCGGCCGAGGTGTTGACGAAGATGAAGCCGTGGCGGAAGCGGCGATGGAGGAAGACAGGGAGCGCGCTCCAGCGGGCGCCGCGGTCACGCGCCATGAAGTAAGCGCAGGCGTTGAATTCGCAGACGTCGTATTCGCTCGAGCGCGCCATTCGCCAGTGGCGCTCGCGCGAACCGGCGCGCGTGAGCACGGTGAGGTCGATGCCGTCCGGCTGAACGGCCCCTTCGATGAGGGGGCGGGTGATTTCGTAGTCACCGCAGGCGAAAGTGAGTTGCAGTTTTTTTGACATGGCGGGATCTCCCGTTTGGCGGCGCGCGATTATCCGGCGCACCAGCGGCTGAAGCGGAGTTCAGCGCGGCGGCACAGTTCGTTGAGAGTGATGGCCAGCGCGGCGAGCACGCCGATCAGGGCGAAGAGATTCGCCGGCTGGAAAGTCTGCGTGAATGCGCTGGTGAAGCGTCCCACGCCCGCCTGCGAAACGTAGAGTTCGGCGACGAGAACGCCCAGCAGGACGGCGGTCATGGCGAGCCTCATGCCGGCGAAGAAGCTCGGCACCAGATGCGGGAACACAACGTAGCGCAGGACCTGCATCCGGTTTGCGCCCATCGAACGCGCGCTGCGCAGCAGAATCGGCTCGATGCTCTGGGCTCCGGCGGCGACGGTCATGATCATCGGGAACACGCCGTGGCTCACGCCGAACGCAATCTTCGAAACGGCTCCGATGCCGAAGACGACGACGAAGAGCGGCAGGATGGTGACCTGCGGCATCGCATATAGGAGCAGGATCACAGGGTACATGGCGCCGCGCGTGAAGCGGTGCAGGCCGACGGCAAGGCCGAGGGCGAATCCGATCACGACGGCGATCACGAAGGCGACAAGGATTTCGAAGGAAGTGTAGTAGACGGCCTCAACGACATCGGCATCGCGGAACAGCGCCGCGAAGGACGCCACCACCCGCGACGGCGGGCAGATGAAGAGCGGGTTGCCGAACGCGCGGGCCGCGACTTCCCAGATGCCGAGCAACAGCGCGATGACAGCGAGGCGGGCGACGGCGGGCTCAGGCCTGCTCATGCTTCCACCCCCGCTTTTCGGCGGCCGAGACGGCGATGTTGATCATGGCGGCAACCGACATGGCCAGCACAATATTGGCGAACATCTTCGCCGTGTCCATGCTTTCGGCCATCGAGACAATGCGGTGGCCGAGGCCGGCGAACGAAGCGATAGTCTCCGCACCGAGGATCGCCATGAATGCCGCGTTGGCGCCGATGCGAAGTCCGGCAAGGATCGCAGGCAACGCGGCGGGCAGCATCACGAGGCGGAACGTCTGTCCACTGGAGGCCCCCATGGAACGCGCCGCCGTGAGATACAAACGGTTCACGCCCGAAAGCCCCGTGACGGTACTGAGCGCGACGGGGAAGAACGCGATGGTGGCGCCGATCGCAATCTTCGATCCGGGTCCGAGTCCGAAGAAAAGGACGTACAGCGGAAACAGCAGAATCGCGGGGACCGCGTACATGCCGGCCATCAGGGGTTCGAAGGTGCGCACTGCATAGCGCGTGCGGCTGACCGCATAACCAGCGGCGGTGCCGGCTGCGGCGGCGAGGAGGAAAGCCATGACGAGTTCGAAGAGAGTGGTCCGGAGATCGGGCCAGAAATCGGCATCGGCGGCAAGCGCGGAAAGCTCGTGTCCAACGGCAGGCATGGGCGGCAGAAGCAGCGGAGCGACGCGTCCGCTGGCGGTGGCGAAGTGCCAGAGCAGCGCGATGGAAGCGACAAAGGCCGCCTGCACCAGTCGCTGCGTCACGCGGCTGTTCATTGGCCGGGCTCCGCCACCGGCAGGTTCATGGTGCTGCGGATTTCGTCGTGCAGCAGGTCGTAGAGTTCGTTGCGCAATTGCGCCAGCTTCGGCGAAGTCATGAAAGACTGCCGGCGCGGATGCTCCTCATCCACCGAAACGATCTGCTTGATGCGGCCGGGGCGCGCGCTGAAGACGGCGACGCGGTCGGCGAGAAAGACGGCTTCGGTGAGGCTGTGCGTCACCAGCACAATGGTTTTGCCGGCGTTGGCGAGCAGCAGCGACAGCTCTTCGCCGAAGACCATGCGGGTCTGTTCGTCGAGCGCGGCGAACGGCTCATCCATGAGCAGAATGCCGGTCCGCAGCGCGAGGGCGCGGGCCAGTTGCGCGCGCTGTTTCATGCCGCCGGACAACTGGCGCGGATAGTGACTGGCGAACGCCGAGAGGCCGGCGGTGGCGAGCGATTCGCGCGCGCGCGACGCCCTTTCACTCACCGGCACGCCCTGAAATTCCATGCCCAGTTCCACGTTTTCCTGAATGGTGCGCCAGGGGAACAACGCGGATTCCTGAAAGACGAAAGCGACCTTCTGCGGCTGCGGTCCGCGAACCGGTTCGCCGTCGATCCAGATGTTGCCGGATTCGGGCGTGGCGAGGCCGCCGATCAGATTGAGCAGCGTGCTTTTACCGCAGCCGCTCGGCCCGACGAGGCAGACCATCTCGCCGCGGGCAATCTCCAGCGAAGCGCCGCCGAGTGCAACCACGCGGCGCGGGTCGCCCGCGGCGCCGTATGTCTGGCTGACATTCTGTACGCGGATCGCGGGAGCAGCGGGCGTCATTGGGTCAGCGCGCCGCGGCCGGCAAATACTTTTCGTTGATGAGTTTGCTCATATCCGGCTCGCTGGGCAGCACACCCATTTCGACGTAGGAGCGCTTCAGGACATCGAGAGCTTTGGGGCGGAACTTTCCGTCGGCGCTGAACATCGGCATAATTTCGTCGTAGATGCGCGACGTCATCTCCGGCGTAACGCTCATGACGCGCGCGCCGATTTCGACCGACTTCGCCTTGTTCTGACGCATGTATGCAATCGTCTCAAACCAGGCGGCGAGAAAACGGCTCAGCGCATCGGGATTCTTCGCAAGCAGATCGCGGTGGCCGAAGATCACGTGAATGTGGAAGTCTTTCACCATGTCTCCGAAGCGCACCAGAATGCGCGATGCGCCCTGGGCTTCCATCCGGTAGGCGGTGCCGACGTCGACCACATTGCCATCCACCTGATGGGTGATGAGTGCCGAGGTCTGCGAAGCGTCGGTGCCGAGGCCGATGGTTTTGATTCCCTGCGTCCCCCAGCCCTGCTGGCGCGAGAGTTCGTGCGCCATCCACTCGGTGAGCGAGCCGACGGTGGAAACGCTGACGGTCTTGCCTTTGAGATCGGCGACGGTGCGAATCGGGCCGTCCTTCTGCACTTCGAGCACCAGCAGCGAGGGCTCGTTGGCGAGCGCGGCCACGCCCATCACCGGCGCACCCTTGGCGATGAAGGCGAGTTCGGGGCCGGAGCCGAGGCCGATGTCGATGCTGCCGGCCGCCATGGCCTGCTGCAGTTTGGAACTGCCGCCGAAGCTGTACTCGTCGATCTCGATGCCGTGCTTTTTGAAGATCCCGGTCTGGATGCCGACGTCGAGCGGCACGAAGGAGAAGGCCACGGAAATTGCTTTGCCGACGCGGAGCTTCGTCATGGTCTGCGCGGCGAGCGGCGCGGCGCCAGCTGTCAGAAGCAAGCCTGCGGCACAGAACGCCGCGAAGGCGTGGCGGCGTGTGGTGGTGAGTCGGGTCATGCCGATCATTTTTTCACGGCTCCGGCTTTCACGGCTCCGGTTTTCACGGCTCCCGCATTTCCCCGGGACTTGCGCAACTGGCGCGTGGCCGCTTCGTCGACGCGGTCGCCATCGAGAACCACGGCGTAATCGTTCAGCGCCTTTTCCGCGCTCACCATCTCCTCGGTCACGTCTTCGCGCACGCGCTCGGGATCGCGCTCCAGAGGATCGCCCCAGCCGCCGCCGCCACCGGTCCGCACAATGACTTCGGAATCGGCGGG
>Ga0214192_1000517_pt1 | contig 23845 bp, 40 predicted proteins | sample TroBogEpilimnion_44_FD_153030 | JGI IMG/M metagenome (GOLD analysis project Ga0214192, IMG submission 153030) | Freshwater microbial communities from Trout Bog Lake, WI - 29JUL2008 epilimnion | ecosystem: Environmental > Aquatic > Freshwater > Lake > Epilimnion/Euphotic zone | place: Trout Bog... | reverse complement strand
ACCATTAATGGTAGCTGTAGCATATGGCCCACCTGTTACCCATAATAAAAGTTCACCATAGAATAACGTATTGGTCGTTTGAACTATTGATGGAGATAAAACTGTTGAAGCTACAACACCGGTTAAACTAGTCTGGAAATTTACAGCGGTCACAACATCATTTATACCATAGGGATATTGTGCAATTAAGATATTCACATCATTTAATTGGAATATTGATTGTGGTGTTGTAGCAGGACCAGATGCTGTACTAACTGATATAGAGGATGTATTATTTCGTAATTTTATGTATAATTCAGAACCACCTGGATCTGTTGTAATACCACCTGGCACAGTAAGCGATGCATAAATTACATCACCCACATCTCCTGGTAGATAATCCAGATAATCCACTATCTTCTGGACTGGATTAATTGTAAACCAACCCGAAATAGTATCGGACACAGACGTCACTCTACCGATAACCATTCTATTTGTTACATCAGAAAGAACAAATTTATGATTTACCTGGTCGGCAGCAATGGTATCATTGTATGCAAAATTATTACCTTCCTGATATAGTGGGTAATCATATTGAAGATTAATATACTGGAATCTACTTTGAATGTTTATACCAAAGGTTGATGAAACTCCACTCGGTGGAACCGGATCAATCTCTGGAACCCCTGTATCACCGATATTGAATATAACATATGTGCCTACATTAGGTGCCGGATTATTTCTAAATGTGTTATATCTGTAGATATCTTGTACAATAGCAATAACTGATGTTGCAGATTTGGATTCTATTGAAATAATTTGCCATGCCTGACCACTGGTTGCATTTGCAATCCACATACCAACATCAATATCCATACCATTATACAGACCAGGATCTCTGGTTAGATAAGAACTATGAGATTGAACATCGACATTCATTGTAATTTCCCATCTATAATCTACCTGCGTGGGAATTGGTTGGGGGTTTGGTGGAATAACTGGAAAATCGCCTGGATTATACCATGGCATCGTTGCTACGCCAATAACAGAGCTAATATTACCTTGTATAGCCTTTAATGGGATATTTAAGAATGCCATTTAAAATCCAAATACAACAATTAACCACGCACGTTGTCCGATAGATGCCGATGCTCCTGTATATGCCATTGTTGATTGTAATGTTAATATATTTGATGAAGTAAAGATACCATTAACTAAATCAGGTGATGCTGCTGTGCCGCCGCCTGCAATTTTAATATTTGCACTAGCAAAATTGGGTCCTGGCATACTTGTAATAGCGAATGTATTTGTTGCAAAATTCTGACCATATAGTGTAATAGATTTAGGTGGATTAGATTTATTTGAAAAAGCATATGTCGCTACGCAATTTGCGCCATCTGTTATAGTCACTGATGTATTAGGTGCTCTTATAACATTTGGTGTAATCCCTGTGAAGGTGCCACTAGCACCCGATGTATATTGTAACACTACAATTTCTGGTGAACTTGATCCACCCACAATCGCAGTATTTGTTACATTTGAAATTCTACCCTTATTATCTACCGTAAATACAGGGACTTGAGTTGAACTACCATATGTACCTAATGTAACACCTGTCGTTGCAAGGCTTACAGAAATTGCCGGTGTGGTTGTAGGATTTATTACACTCGCTGTAATATCAGATGTTCCTGTTATAGAAACATTTGTTACAGTGCCACCACCTGCTGGTGTCGACCATATTCCATCACCTCTCCAGAAAGTAGTAGCACTTGCACCTGTTCCCGAATTTAGATTAGTTACAGGTAGATTTCCTGCATAAGTTGTAGCAAACGTACCAGTACCAGTACCAGTAACTGCACCGGTTAATGTAATTGTCTGATCACCTGTATTCGAGCCGCTTAAATTGGAACCTGTGACTGTTCCAGAAGCCGCTACACTTGAAGGTGTAATTGCACCAAGGCTAATATCAATGGTTCCAGCAGATCCAATAACTGGTACACCCGATACTATAACACCATTGAATCCGGCTGCGTTGACAGATGTTAGTGTACCTGTATTGGAAGTATATCCGGCAGGGTTGGTTGAGTTATATGGAGTAAATCCGAGTCCCGATGTTACCTGTCCACTAGTTAAATTTAAAGTTCCACCAAGAGTTAAACTACCGGAAGTAGTTATAGTTCCTGTCAACGTTAATCCACTTACTGTACCGCCTCCAGATACAGATGTTACCGTACCATTTCCTACCACAGGTTTATTTATTAGGGTGTTATAATCTATATAGGCATTTTCCCAAAGGCTAGTAAATGCGTTATAGACTAGTCCTTGTCCATTATGTAACGACGGATTAGGGCTATCTACCGTAGATGAAACATTAAGCAATTCACCTAATTTGTTTGCGCCAGTGCCACCACTGCCTGTTGCATTAACAAAGGCTTTTCTTACTGAATCATATTTTAACACTTGTCCATCAAGAAGATTCTTAATATAGAAGGTTGGTACGTATTGATTTAATATGCTATTGTTGCCGACAATCATAAATAATAACTCCGATGTGTTATTTATATTTATCAATAAAGGTCCAATGAATTACAAGTTACATTATGATCTCCTTATAACAAAGGCAAATAATAGAGGATGGACTAAGAAACTGGCACCATGCTATGTTGAACAGCATCATATTATCCCGCATTGTATGGGCGGATCTAATAAGAAAGAAAATATTACGTGTCTTTCTTATCGAGAACATTGTTTGGCACATCTTCTACTTACAAGAATATATCCTCAGAATTATAAATTATTGTGTGCTGCCAAACGAATGTATGTCGATAGTAAAAATCATCCACGCGGAGAAAATAATAAAATGATGTCAACGTGGTTAAAAGAAGAACATGCGCGTGCTGCATCTATTTTCTTTTCAGGCAAGAGAAAGTCCCCATTTACCGAAGAACACAAGAAAAATCTATCAATGTCTCATATTGGGCTCAGGGATACAGATGAAACTAAATTAAAGAAATCAATTGCTAAGAAAAATAATCCAAATACACTAGAACAAATTCAAAAGATAGCTGTTGCATTACGTGGTAGAAAAGCTAATCCCGGGGCGTCAGACAAGAAGGTTGCCACACGAATGAAGAACGGGAGTTATACCACATCGGACTCCTGTAAAGAATTACGAAGAATAAATCGAGCGAACCAGGCAGAAATACATAATGTTAAGGTATGCATGTTTGGTGTAAATTATCCATCTGTTAAAGATGCTCTTACTGCATTAGGACGAAGTAGAACCTTTATGATGAGAAGAATTAATTCTGAAGAACATCCAGATTGTTATTATTTATAGGCTTAGAAGGCATTTATCTATACTACCATATTGCCAGCTATTCCATTGTACATTTACTGGTGACGGCTGAAGATAATCTCTGGTTAATACCGCTCTTAGAAATACAAAATTTCCAATAAATGTAGTTGCCATAGATCCAGTATCACCACCGTTATTACCGGTTGGAGCATAAGGATCAATTGGATACGGAATAAATGGTGTGTGGACATCTCCATTTGGATTTAGTCTAATCCAGAACCAATCCTCGGGTTGTGGATCTATCGCCAACGTGCCTTGTAGACCAAATCCACCTACGAGGTTCTGATATATTACTTGGACCGTATGGATGCCATCTGTGTATCCATAATAGGCATCGGCCCTGATAGGCTCGCCGATAACATTCCACTGTGTACCAGTGTTAGTCATCATTAGGACTGATTTTCTGATTGCCATGCTATTCCTTCTTGTTCTCTATTATTTATCACATCAAGTCAAGAATTATAGCCCACAAAAAAGGCCCCGAAGGGCCTTTTTTGAATTGTCTTATTATTAGACTACAACAAAATCTGTAACCAGTGTATGTGTATCAACGACAAGAACACCATCTACAAAATCAATGTTAGCTCTACCACCTAATTTGAGCTTACCGAACAAGATTTCCTTGGATAATGCTTTCTTAATTTTCTCTTCAAACAAGCGTTCGAATGGTCGCGCACCCATCTTAGGATCATATCCGTTTTGTGCAAGCCAATCACGTGCTTGTTGTGTAACATTAAGACTAATGTTCTTAGGAGCGAGCATGATTTCTGTCTTTTCAACTTCAGCATTAACAATAAGATTCATTTCATTCATTGTTAGCTTGTTGAATTTAACAGTAGCATCTAAACGATTCCTGAACTCTGGACTAAAGAACTTCTTAATTTCTGCATCCACTGCGCCACCGTTGTCCTGATCACCGAACCCAATCTTAAGCTTTTCTGCATCTGCTGCACCTAAGTTAGCTGACATGATAATAACAACATTAGAGAAATCAACAGTTTTACCCTTTGCAGAAGTTAAACGACCATCATCCATCACCTGCAATAGCACAGTAATAACGTCAGGGTTAGCCTTTTCAATTTCATCTAGCAATAATACACAATTTGGATGCGTATCGATTGTTTGAATAAGTTGTCCTTCTCCCATCTTGCCTTCGCCGTGCCCTACATAGCCGGGAGGTGCACCGATGAACTTGGATACAGTATGTTTTTCCATGTATTCCGACATGTCAAATCGTGCAAAATGTACGCCCAGCGTCTCTGCAAGCTTTTTAGCTGTGTAAGTCTTACCAGTACCAGTTGGTCCAGTAAACAAAAAGCTACCAATCGGCTTGCTCGGGTTACGTAATCCTGCCTTAGACATAAAGATAGCTTCCACAAGCTTATCAATAGCACCATCCTGGCCATAGACCTTGTCTTTCATCCTAGGTGCAAGATTTTCCAGTGCTGTGTTTTCCTTCATATCAATCATATTGGCAGGAATGTGTGCAATTTTTGCTGCTTGTTGAACAACACAATCCATTGTTACAATCTTTTCTTCTTTTAGTTTAGAGATTGCACCAGCAGAATCCATGATGTCAATTGCTTTGTCAGGGAAGAACTTAGATTTCAAATAACGATCGGCTAAATCTACACACATATCGGTTGCACCTTCTTCAAAGGTAACACCGTGAAACTTTTCATACTGATAAGCAATGCCCTTAAGAATGAGTTTTGTTTCTGCTGCGGAAGGCTGATTAATATCATACTTTTGGAAACGACGTAGCAATGCTTTGTCCTTTTCAAAGTGTTCATGGAATTCATCGTATGTGGTGGCACCAACGCACATTAATTGGCCTTTGGCGAGCATCGGCTTCAATAAATTGCCAGCATCCATTTGACTACCTGTAGTCGAACCTGCACCCAGAATCATGTGAATCTCATCAATAAACATGATGCAATTGCCTTGTTTCTTAACTTGGTCAAGCACGCCTTTCAGCCGTTCTTCAAAATCACCGCGGAATTTTGTGCCTGCAAGCAATGCACCAATGTCCAAACTATACACAACCTTATCGTGCAATGCCTTTGGCACTTCTTTATTAACAATCTTAAGTGCAAGGCCTTCTGCAAGTGCAGTTTTACCTACACCAGGCTCGCCAACATAGATAACATTATTCTTCTTACGACGAGCTAAGATTTCAATTGTATCAATAACTTCCTTTTCACGACCAATTACTGGATCAATGGAACCATCTGCTGCTTCTTTATTCAAGTTACGAGCGAACTGATCAAGGAAAGTTTCTTCTGGCCCTGATTTCTCTTCTACCTTGCGTAGTTGAGCAATAATCTTTTCCCTGCTTACACCGTGCTTACCTAAAAAGTAATAGGCATGACTGGTTTCTTCGCTAAGAATACTTAGTAAGATACCTTCGCTTGTTAGTTCGTTGCGACCACTAAAAACAAGTTGTGTTAGTGCGCGTTGAAATGTGCGATTAAGGACTGCTGTACGTTTTGCAGGAATTTCCTTTAGTGCATCTGGTTTCTTTAGTGCTGGATCACCCAAGAACTGAATTGTGTCGGCCTTAATCTTTGCAGGTTGACCACCAATTGCAAGAATAAGTTCGTTAACTTCCTTCTCATGCAATAGCGACAATAGTATGTGCTCAAGTGTTACGTATTCATGATTGTTATCATTTGCAATCGAAACTGCACGTTCAATCATCTTTTCTACTTTTTTGGTCATCTTTTTCCTTAAATATTAATAGAGTCTCTGTGAGACACATTTTTCAACGCAGTCTTTTCACTATCGCTTAAAGCTCTAGGAATACTAATGGAGATACGAACTAAAATATCACCATATCTATCCGTTTCCGGATTCTTCATACCCTTACTAGATAATTTAACTATCTGTCCTGGCTGTATGCCGGGTGGTATTTTAAACTGTAGTGTAGCACTGTCTAAGTGCTCTAGTATAGCCTCCACACCCAGGATAGCTTCAATTGCACTAATCTCTATATCCACAAGTAGATCGTCGTTAGCACGTTTGAACTTGAAGTGGGGTTGTATATCCAATCTAAACAGTTTATTATCGGCAAAAAACTTGGTCCCTGATCTAGCACCCTTAGGGACCATAATTGTTGTCTTTGAATCAATCTTAATAGTCTTCCCTATAAATGCATCAGCGAGGGAAATATTTATAATATGAATGGTCTGCTGTTTTGGTTGTTGGCCAAAGAAGCCTTCATTGAATCCACTATTCTGTGAAAAGAATGTTCTGAACATCTCTTCAAATTGTTGGGGTTGAGCGCCGGCGCGGTGATGCCATTGCTGTGTATTGCCAGCTGATTCTGTATGACCATGTAAATCATAATGACCACGCTTTTCGTGATCACTAAGAGTTTCATAGGCCTCTTTAACTTCTTTAAATTTTTCCTCAGCCTGCAATTTCTCAGGAGAACCATCAGCACCTGTTATCTTGTCAGGATGGTACTTACTGGCAAGTTGCCGATAAGATTTCTTAATTTCGTCTTCTGACGAATTCTTTGCAAGGCCAAGGATCTCGTAATAATCCCGTTTGCTCATTTGATGTGCTTTCTTTAAAAGCGGTATGTAATCCGTCCCTGATTTAAATCATATGGACTCATCTCGACTTCTACTAAATCATCTAGTAGAATTTGGATGTTATTTTTTCGTATCTTTCCACTAATAACGGCGTTCATGACATGCCCGTTTTCCAGTTTTACCTTGAATCGAGCACCAGGCGATGCATCAGTTACACGACCTTTGGTGACAATCATATCGTCTCTATCTTTAGCCAATTTATTACTTCCTATATTCTATTTGTGTATCTTTTAGCAGCATTACCCGGTCGTCATTATTAACGCACAGATATTTCCCAATTGGTAGAATTTGACAATTGCCGAGGATGCTCGATAACACTTTAGCCTCATACGGATTTTGTCCTACTCTAAAAGCAGATTCGCTTAAAAAGTTTCTTCCAATAACAGTATCATAATCGCCTACATCAACGACTTCAGCAATTATCTTCCCACCGTTCCCAGCTAGTGTAACAACATTACCGTCAATTGTCAAGTCCCTGACTAAGGAAGCATTAAAAAATTCACCAATAGCTTCTTTCATTTTCGTCATTTTAAATTTATCCTTAGGTACATAAACTGCTGGATCTATAATAACATAGTTATATAGTTCCGGATCGTTATAAGCGAACGATTGTCCATCAGAGAAATAAGTTGTAACTTGCCAGTCCATATTGCCACTCACATTTCCGACATCTTTTAATAATGCCGTAAACTTGCTGGGAAAGGTTTCATCTCTCGACATTTCAACGAAGACGAGATAGCGCCCTTCCTCGTCTGTATTGGGACTTACTTCAACATCCAGGGTGTCGATAAACCCTCGTTGGATGAATGTGTTAAGGTCTGCTGCTGGTGCTTCGTCGTTGAGATAAAAGGCTACTACAATAACATCCACGTCGTCTCCGGCCTTCGGTTCAAACTCATCAAGAGAAACATCCGGCAGTATAGTACCTGCTAGATCGCCATTCTTTAAGCTCATACTTCTTCCTCTGGTGGTGCTTCGCCTTCAGGCGCTACACCCTCTTCTTGTGGGGCCATTTCTTCTTCGGCCGGTATTTGTTCATCGAACGCATCTGCTAGTTCAGCGTTTGTATCCTCAATATCTCTTTGAATGATTTCATCATTCTGTTGTAAGCCACGTTCGATATACTTCATAGGTAATTCAATTGTTACTAGCCAAATTTCATGTTCGGCCATTTTAGCTCTCTTTGTTTGTGGATCAACCCAATCCTGCGGTCCTTCAACCTTAACGGGCTTTTTAAATACACCTTTTCTAAAATTAACTTTTGCGCCAAGTTTAGTAAGACGTAAGCCGGCATTCGGATCTGGCATCATTGCATACGGGTACATCCAGACAGTTTTGTACCAATAGCGTTCAATAGTCGGGCCTTCAACTAATTCACCCAGAATCCAATTCTTATATGCAAATATTTCTGCATTATCCAACGTGCGCTCGAATTCAATCAAGGTGCTGAGTATATCATTACCTTTTGAAATGTTCACAAGTGTAGTTTTTATGCTGTCGAGATCTGTTGTCATTGTTACCCTCTTTTGATTATTTATCACTAATAAAGGAGATCGGCAAAGTTTAGAAAATACTCTCTATGTTAAATCTAAATATAGGAAAGACATAAATAAGCATGTATGCAAAATACACTCGATAATTCAATCGAAGTTCAACAGGGCGGACAAATCCAGTCCAGTAACCCATCAACCCAGAAAAACAACTCATTAAGGAGTACAACCTTGAGCAAAAATCGTAAAATGGCACCAAAATCAGTGCCACAATCTCGTACAGCATATCAACGCAGCGAACCAACACAAGCTGTGAATGTTGTCAAACTTGGAAACAGAAATTATAGAAAGGTAGAAATGCTACCACGTAATACTGCCCAGGAAACGTATGTAGAAGCCCTTCTAGAGAAAAGAATGGTATTTGCTGTAGGCCCCGCTGGTACAGGTAAAACATTGCTCGCTGTACTAAGAGCCATCAAAGCACTACGTGAACAAGAAGTGACAAGAATTATTTTAACACGCCCTGCAGTCAGTGTTGACGAGAAACACGGATTCTTACCCGGCGATTTGAATGCAAAGATGGAGCCGTGGACACGCCCAATCTTTGATGTCTTTGAAGAGTATTATGGTCTACAAGAAACAAAGAGAATGTTAGAAGAGGGCATTATTGAAGTGGCCCCACTTGGATTTATGCGTGGTCGTACATTCAAACATGCATATGTCATTTTAGACGAAGCCCAAAATTGCACACCAAACCAGATGACCATGGTGTTGACACGCTTGGGCGAAGGAAGTTCTATAATCGTGACAGGGGACTTAAATCAGCATGATAGGGGGTATGAAGAAAACGGATTAAAAGATTTTCTAAAAAGATTTCCTAAATCTGATAGTGATATAGCTATTTGTAAGTTCGAAAGATGCCATGTCGAACGAGATCCATTAGTATCTAAGGTATTAGGGATTTACGGCCAAGATTAAAGTTTCAATAAACTATAAAGCTCGTCTTTTGTAATAGAAGATGAGCTTCCTTTTTTAAGATTATCCAATGATGGTATTATTTCTAAATTTTCTTTTGATGCAATAAGATAGGATGGTATTCCGAGTTTAAATCCGTCATAAACCGATATTTTATGGTCAATAGTTGGCATAGTATGTTCTCCGATAACATACTATTTATCCATTATTGGGATTGTTTTCCCCACTTAATCTTATTCCATACCCGTTCGTGACACCAATATATAAATGGCTTGATAATAATTTCGGTTGCTCCGATTGCCAATGATACAGTAATTACACCTGTTATCATATACGAAATTGTTATAGTCGTTAAGGTACCGCACATCCGGTAGCTATATGCCTTTACCAGACTACGGAGACCTGACTCACCTTTATTTAAGGCCCAACTCTTTACGAATCTTTGTAGCAGAGATTGAATGCGTGTCTTCATCAAATGTTTCCTGTGCAATGGTATATCCTACTCCGCGGCCATATGTTATATTAACTATATTTGGAACAACCTGCAGTTCGTATTGTCCTTGGAACAACGGATCCAAATCCCTGCGGATAAGATCTTTAACCTGTTCGATAGCAAAAGGGTTTGTCCCATTCCATCCCTGACAATCTCGTATCTGAATAACAACTTGACCTGTCTTTGCAAGGGCACGTTCAAATAACATACGATGTCCTTTGTGCCAAGGCTGATATCTTCCTAGTAGCATAACAGTTTCTTTCTGCCAATTAAATACTGGGCGACGACGATTTTCTAAGATATGATTGCCGATAAATTCTGCCCATTTATCTGCGTTCTGTTCTGTCACACGGAAATCATATTGTTCCGGTGGAATAAACGCTTTGTTTGTATCTGCAAATCGACCTTGATCAATAGTATCCATCCATATTGTCCAATCTGCCTTAAAATTATTTCGCATCTCAACCAAAGGTGCAACGAAATCTGCAATAACAAAATCCCCTGACGACTTTAAAGCGAATTCTGCCATACGCAAAGATTGGCGAATTCTGCCATCATGGGAAAAATCCCAGTCATTAAAACGTTTGCGAATTTCGTCTGCATTAAACCAATCAACTGTCACTTTATAATCACTAAGTTGAAAATCGGTTGTCAATGCACGAGATAATGACATATTATCTGCTGTGCCATTTTCTTCAAGATATTTCTTGAGTGCCATTGCCATGAATGTTTTGCCGGACCCCGGTAGTCCCATAATTAAGATTTTCGACATTATAGATTATACTCCTTACATACCATATTATATATTTCTTCCCAGGGAGACTTATAGCTAACCGTAGGGAATAGATCTGTTTTATAGTGCGAATTATACGGATGGCTAATCAATACTGTGCGTAGTCCGGCTTCGTATCCCGCCTCTGCTTGACGCATGTGATCCTCAATCCAAAAATATCCCGTATCTTGCCAATTCTTTAAAATATGAGCCTTACTTGCGCCCATCTCAATACAATTGATTTCTTTAAATACATAACTGCCGAAAATTCTGCCTAGATTCTTTGATCTATAATAATGGGCGTGTGGCGCATCACTAAGACTTGTGACAACAATAAATCTAAAACCTTTATCCGAAAGGCGAGCTACATATTCTACTGAATCAGCAAACGGTTCTAGATCCTCAATTTGAGGGCTTTCGTTGAATTCCTTAACAAGTTCTGTAGCAAGTGATGATGAAATTCCGTGTCTAAGAGAAAGTAGATACTTGTCGTCTGTATTAGGCAATTGTGGCATACCGCGCTTATCCATAAACTTGTTGAAGCCAGCATTCCAATCAACTAAGCATCCATCGGCATCTGTTAAAATTATTTTATCCATTCTTTTCTTTTACGATTGAGTAAATCTTTCGCATGTTCTCCATAGCAGTCTAATAAGTTATTACCCCAATCATCCTGTTTATATTGTGGTTGCTCATTATATTTTTCACAAAGATATTCATATTCATCCATATCATCGTGTATAGCACTAATAATATCACTCATATTTTATGCAGGATCAAATACTGTGCGGGCACGAATGTTACCAAAAGAATCTGAAAATACTTCCGGGCTTGGTTCTGTAACAATTTGATCTTCCCGATATGCTGCATCAAGTTCAGCTAATTGTTTAGCATACTTTGTTCTTACATAAGCTTCGAATTTGTCATAATCTCCCATACCGTGGCGTTCACCAGATAACATTTTCTTGTTAATGTAATCACCGATAGCACTAGACATACTAATATGCTTATTCCTGAGTTGATTTACAAATTCGATTGTCTCTGTAATTTCCCACTGTGTTGCTGAACTCTTTGCGGCGCCAGTATGATTACCTTTCTTAGGCGTGTGCTTATGTGATACAACAATAAAAACTTTTTCCTTGCTCATATTAATCCTTTTGCAATCATTTCTAACTCAACTAATGTAGCCGATAAATTTATTTCTACATCCGCACACATTGTATGCTTTACTAATCCGTCTCTAATAACAAGAATAGCCTTATTCTGTTTATTGATATCTTCTCCCCATACTTCAAGGTTTTGATACATGAAGGTATACATATCTTCGTATTCTTCCTTACCTACCTTTTCGCAGATGAGTTTTCGTGCTTCAGTATACTTTCCTGCTCTGAATAAAGTAATCATGTCAATCTTATAATCAGATGTATTCTCACTATCCGCTGCTGGCGGATCTAGCTTTCCACTGAAAGAATTCGCCTGAATCATGCTAATCCCGCGTCGTAGATCCGGGTATGTCTTGTCTACTATAGCGACTAGTGATTCAAAGTTTAATTCTATGTTTTCTCTGCCCAGAATATCTATAAGTCTAGCATCAAACTCATCCCTATCCAACTTCTCAATATGCATACGTCCTGTTTCACAGCGCGACTTAATAGCATCCATAATCTTATGTGGATAATTACATGTTAATAGGAATCTGACAGAGCTTGCATAACGTTCCATAGTACCTCTAAGTACACCTTGTGCAGGCTTAGATAATCCATCAGCTTCATCTAAGAAGATATATTTCATATCTCCCACGCCCATTGTGCTAGAGAACCCTTCAATGCGATCTTTAATGTAATCGACACCGTTATCTTTAGACGCATTTACTTCTAATACGTCAAATGGATCAATACCTAATTCGTTTAGCAATACTTTAACAAGTGTAGATTTACCTGTACCAGGGGCACCAGATAAAAGCATATGAGGTAATGCTCCGCTCTGTATCCACTTGGTTATTTGCTTTTTTTGATTGCCATCTTTAAAAACGTAATCATTGATACTTTTCGGACGGTACTTTTCAGTCCATAACTCTTTCATCTTCTAATCTTTCTTAAAATGCGTGTGTAGTAGTAAACTCTGAGAATATATTCATTTCTGGATCTTCGTCTGATACCAGCATAACAGATTTAGGCCATTCAACACCCCAGAGCTGAGTATGACTTCCATCATCCTCTTTAACCTTCAACATTCTAGTCCAACGGCCATTTTCGATAAGAATCCATTGTCCTGGAGTAATTTCTGTCACATCTTCACCTACAGAATATACTCTTCCCCAACGTGGTCGGATGCCTTCGCTCTTACCGTTATCGTCGGGAATAATAATTTCATTGATAAGTCTAGAACCACGTTCTAAATCTGTAACAAGTACCTTACCTTTTAATGCTTTAATTCGCATTTGTATCCTCTGACTTGATATATTGTTTAACTAATTCACGACCTTCTACCACATTGCTGAAATCATACTCTAAAATAGATTCAAGTGTACACTGAAGATTATAAATTAGAAAGGGCCTACCTGGTGCGGTCCGGCCATATAGTTTTCCGTCTTTTTCCCACACTTTTGTGATATTATTTTCCATCGTTATCCCCTTCAACAATAATATCACCAGATGGTAATTCTGTTTCCTTAGGTAGAGTTTTTGCCGGTGCCTTCGGTGCCTCTACAGTTTTTGCAACCTTAACTGGCTTCGGTGTTTCTAATACAGGAACAGGTGCTTCGGGTTGCTTACCTTTTAATCCAGTATTCACTACAACAGATTGAACTCGGTGATTTTCACGAGCAATTTGATCTGCTGTCTTTGTTATCTGACCATGGTTAATTTGATCACCGCGGGCGTTAACCTTCATATTTCCAATTGCTGTTGTCTTTTCGTTTTCACGACTTAGTGAGTCCATGTCAATTGTGGTTCCGCGATATGTTACGTGCTTGCTCATAATTTCTTTTCCTATTTTAAATAATCTTTAATGTCGAATCCATACTTTAAAGAATCTACTCTATGTACGCCTATAAGGTATAGTATATACGATGAAACGCTGGATCCGCGACCTACACCCCATATGAATTTGTTCTTTCTCATATAATCAACAAGGAATATAAACAACCGCAATAGCATGACTAAATCACGGTCTTTGTACAATACATATTCTTCATTTACACGATCAATTTCTTGCTGTGTTTTACATTTATCGATCAGCCATCTGTGTACATCGATTTGCTGATAGACTACGGGAAAAACCCATTCATCCGCACATTGTTGATGAAATTCATCAAACGTTAATTTCTCTTCTGGTGCATCCAGGAATGTAATCGTCTCGGATAATAAGGTAGATTGATATTCTTCAAATAACTCAATCTCCTCATCCTTTATAACATTCAGATGACCTATGTTCTTACCCTGAAGTAAAAGTTCCCTAAGGTTATCACTAGAGAGTATGGCCTGACCATACATATTTACTTTTACACCATTCTTCGACGAATCCATGCTTCTCTCATCTTTGCTTTTGTCTCTTCTAATTGTTATACAGTCTTGGGTTTCCATTTTTCTACCTGAACAATTCTTGCCGGCTCTCTTACTACACCAATATGCATATCTGTTACTTCCGACATAATGCGACGGAATTCATCCATTGGATCAATTATATCCTTAAATAATTCTGCATCCGGTAATTCATTATCTTCGGGTCTAACAAATTCAAAGCAGAATCCGTCATCTCTAAACCACCAGGGTTCTTTATCACGGGTTGTACCTTCGGTATAATACTCGGCTGTTGTAGCAGGTAATAGATACCCTGCATCAGGGCAGTCATATGTATATTGTAGAGATGTATCACTACCTTTTAAATGTATTTCGCCTACAACTAAGTTAGGATCGGCCAACGAGGATATTTTAGCATGTAAAAGCTGTATAAGCATATCGTCGCTAGGACTATCAGGGCAATACATCATTATGTTTGTCGATAGATTCGCAATATATAAATCATCTTCATTGCAGACGTCAACAACAATAATATTTGGTAAATTTGTATCTAACCAGAAATAGATTTTTTGATAGGTTATTCCTGCATCATACTCAATTTCTTCTTTTGGTTTTTTCTTGTTTCCTATAGCAACAAGATCTACAGTTAATTTCCAATCAACAGGTGTTAATGATCCTTCCTGAATTCTAATTCCAGTAAAATCATATTCAAGTGTCATGTGACTCTTTATAAGATGTCTTCCCCTTTTTATCATAACAACGTTCCTTAATCTTCTAGTTTACCAAATTCAAGGGGCTTATCCTTATCCGGATATTTCTTCTTAAATTCCTGATCCATTGTACGCTGTTGGCGTTCGCGGCGTTCATCTTCGAGATCTTGTATTACTTCTTTAATGCTGTGTACTGTAGGATTATGACCTAATCCAATTTGAGCATTCATGTATGTATAAGCTCTGCCTAACCGTTCGATTATTTCTTCGTCGGATAGTTTGCTTACGTCTAAAAAAGGGTGCATAAATACTCCTAAGTGCTAGTTATTTATGTCTGCGGCAAAATACCGGGCGTATTGCTGGCATCAATTTCCATTACCTCGTGTATTGTAAAAACAATATTCTTAGGCCACATTACAACCTGTATGGCTCGTGTATCGATACTAAGCCGAAACTGTAATGCATCTAATTCATCTTTAAAACAACAATAACCACGATAGACGGTTTGCCAATCGGGATCAAATAATGATGTCATAATCTGATGTTGAGACATTCCGTTAAAGTGATTAGATCCCGGCGGTGAGGTATGCCCGTGGTCATTCTTAATTTGAATAACATCTGTATCAAGAGGAGAATATCCCCAAGTACCTTGTATTAATTTATAAGCACGGCGAGTAACTCTTCTGTAATCAGCCTCTATTACATACTCTGGCTGATTAGATAGATATTCCACTCTAACCACATAAGGGTTAGGAAAGAATATCTTAGAACGAGAATGCAATAACTTTGTCATACATATTCGTGATGCCTTTTATGGAAAGCAGTCATATCAGATTTTTCCGAGAAACGAATAACAACAAATTGACCCATATCAATTTCGGCATAGAAGCCCTTTACTGTCTTGAATCCTTTCTGAAATTCGTCTTGGCGACGATAGAAAGTTGTTGGATGTAGACGTACTGTCTCCCAATCAGAAGTATAACTATCTACAATAATTGGATCGCCAGTGATACACTTACCTTTTTGCTTCATTTACTTCTCCTAGTTGTGATGAATGTGCATCCATTTTTCATATACAGCTACAGCCATATCTTGATGTGTACTAATCTTATCCTTTGTCCAGGATAGAGCACATTTCATAGAAGCCGTATACTCTGCACCTGATATGGTCCTAATTAGAATAACAGTGTCATCCTTAAGTTTATCTATCACACACCCTTCCTGATCATCTTTATCTGCCTTGAAGGCTATGGATTCGACAAATTTAAGAAGAACTATATCTGCCGTTTCGGTGTATATAGTATCTGGATGATAGATTGCCATTACAGCAAACTAAGGTATAGGGAAGACGATGGGTCAAAATCTTCACGGAAGACATAGATCTTCGGACTAACGGTCTTACCACCCTTAAGGGTTTTCAGTACACGACCTTCCATTGTCCATTTGTCTTCACCCTTGCCAACATTAGCATTAAGCCAGTTAACAAGTTTGTAGAAATGATCACGATCACGAATCGTGACACGGAAGGTATGAGCTGCGTTTTGTTCCTTAAGGTTTACAGGTTCCTTTGAGGTCACTTGCTTGTTCATATTACACTTTCTATAAGTAGTTGAGTCTTAATTTTACAGTGTTTTGTCAGTATTGTCAACAGGATATGCTCCGCGCACATCTACCCCGGCTTCTTTCATCATTTCTAATGCTACAAACATATCCTCCTGCCATCTTTCTGGAGACTTGTCAGCAGTAAAGTTTGCATCAATCACGACTGTCTTAATACCACGCTGAATAATTGACTGAGCACAATTTGTACAAGGAGAAAATGTAACAAACATAACACAATCAGTTAAATCGGCACGCGGTGACAAATCCATTGCATTACGTTCAGCGTGGCACATCCATTTGTATTTGATAGGACGTTCTTTGCGTTCAGGAATAGTATCATCGATACCTTTTGCCATGCCATTAAATCCCCAAGAGACGGGTGACCCATCGAGCGTAGTAATAACTGCGCCTACTTTGGTTGATTCATCTTTAGACCATGTTGCTACATCTTTAGCCATCTTTAATAGACGACTTGCCCATTTATTGTTTAGTACATCCATTACCGTGTAAGACTTTCGCGTGTAATAATTTGAGCAAGTTCTTCGCCCAAGTCTTCCTTATCTGTAACAATATATAATGTTGAACGGCTTCTATCTGTTGTTGGATCATAGGTGTGAATTTGAATTACTTTCCCACCGATAGCACTATACACAGTGAAGTTCATACCTTGATTTCTATCAGATAAATGTCCTTGACTTTTACTATGCCCGATGGCTGTTGCCTGCTCCATTACGACATTATCTGATCTTGCCCAATTTATAAGGTTGTAAATCGCGTGTTTAAATCTTTGTTTAATTCCCATTATTACTCCATCTTAGTTTAAATACCAACGCATCGTCTTCGTTTGTGAATTCAAATGTGGCTATCATATCCCAACTACCCGACACATCGCTTACATCTAAATTTTCAAATTTTTCTAATGATAAACTATTCTCATGACAATAGTCAATCATATCGTTTATCTTTTCGTCGAGTGCATCGCATATATAGATTTTCATTTTATGGCCATGTCAGCTCAAATAATGTTGCCATTTCTTGATTTGCGAAATCTATTGCTATTAAATCACCAGTTACACTATGAATCTTCCAATCCCAATCAACACCCTGAACACCAATATGTTCTTCTAACCACGGCCTATAATGATGATTTGGCTCGAGTTGATTTTTTCTCATAAATGGGCGGATGGCAGTATGAACTGCTACCATATTATGTGTTAATGCCGGATAATTCTTAAATAAGATATACCCATTATCAGTTATCATATTCATAGACATTATTTGACCCATAGGTCCCTGCATAGGTTGCACACCTATAATATCTGCCGCATGAATCTGTGGATCTAATTGCCTTATTATAGGCATTATAATCTTACGATTATTAGATGTCATAATAATTTTGACCACACGACTACATAATTTGATGTCAGTGTTCTTCCTATTAATTCTTTTTCGATATCTCTATCATAACTTTCTTTGATTGTTATATTATTTGTTTTCCAAGGATAGGCTTTACTTTCTCCTCGTATCTTAACTTCTTCCATATCGTAATGGAATGGTCCGTGATATTCAAGTATTTCGATAATTTTTTCTTTATCACCCCTGCACTCCGGTTCAAATACAACCAGATCGTATAGTATCCAGCGACCATTCTTGTAGATACCCCATTCATGCAAACCAATATCATAATCAGCATACGCACATTGATTTATATTATAAGATTTCTGTTGTATATATTTTCGAATATATTCGGTTGCTTCTTTACTCGAATTAGATTTATCAAACCCGCCGTTGGCAACTTTAGTTGCTGCCGCCTTGGCAGAAATGTCTTTATTCTTCATTGGACTAGTGAATCCGTATCTTTCGATATTCGTTAATTTTTTACGATCTTGTATCTCTAATGATTGCCATGGATGTTTGACACCATAGTTCTTTAAACAAGTATCTTCTTTTTGTAATTTAACCGCGTCTACCTTAGATGGATTATCTAATCCATTATATTTTGCTCTAAATACTTCTTTAACCTTATCTTTAATAATTTTAGATGATGCCGGGTTTGATGTTCCATATTTTATTAAATTAGTTTCTATGGCCTTAAGTTTCCCACATTTAGGGCACCCGGAATTAGATCTATGATCTGCTGGTCGCTGTTCAAATTCACCGTGTGACAGACATATAATTTTAATTTTGGTAGAATTGTTAATATAATCCACCTTGTCATAATTATATACCAATGCACTATCTGACCTAACTCTTGCTATCATTTCTAAAAATTTAGATGTCTTGTTCATAATATTCCCTCTACTTATTTATCATAAATAAAAGAAATAGATGACATTATGTATTAGATATCACCTTCTTCGCGTGTTTCTGATTGTTCTACTGAAAATACTCCGCCCGGATATCTCGACATTAGTTTATCTACATTCACCCGAATCACTTCATTGGGGTCTACATCGATAGCCCTGCAGGCATTTATCCAATACCAACAAATATCTCCTAATTCCCTAATTGCGTGAGTTCTTGTCTCATCTGTGTAGTTCTTACCATGAAACATAATTTTCTTCACGATCTCGCTAAATTCACCTGTCTCACCCGACATTCCCATTGCTGCTGTAATAAGCAACGGAACATTAACATCCGGACCGTGTTTAGCAGTTGCACCACCTTCAAAAACTTCAAAGTTTGCATCAATCCTATCTAACGAATTCATAAAGGTCGTTAAATCATTACTTGCCCTACTCGTTACACCTTCTACAAATTTACTGTATTTGTTTAAATCAATTTTCTTTGTCATTTTATTCCTTAGTTATATGTTTGGTCTTTTACGTGTTTTACTATTTTATAGAATTTGGCAAATTTGTCAAGTGCTACTGCACCCGGTGAAATGGTCCTACTACCGCCCCACAGTGATCTCCTTCGTTCCGATAATACTAATTTTTCTTTAGGATCTAGATTACACGGCATTAATTTCGAAGTGTCGAAACTAGTTGTACTTGCAACATTACCTGTATAGATATAAGGATAATCAACTAAGAATTTATCTTTCTTTAGATTTTCTAATAGTAATAGACCGCAATCTGACATTGCCATCCCTGCATTGAAAAGTAATTCAGCTTCGTGGAGTGTAATCTCTTCAAATGACATAGATACTTTCGGTACGGCATGAATAGAGACCAGCTGTATCTTTTCTCTTGGTCCATAATGTACACGATTCATTTGGGTCGAACTTGTGAAATATGATATGCCATCCTGTATATCTTGATTCATCTTTTCAACAGATTCCAAACGTGTCATGGGATTATCTGTTTTCTTAATTACCTTAAGAATCTTTAAATCTGATTGATAATGATACATGCCGGGTTGTACTTCAATAATCTGCCTACGTAAATATGTCTGCGGTTTATAACTATTATCAGTCAAGTAATCATTAAGTGGAGCATACAATGATGCTACGCCCATATACGTGCCTTGCAATTTATTTTGTAGGAATACTGTATCACCAATCTGCACATCCTTTAGATCTACCTTATTCTCAATCATTTCTGTATTTTGTACAGCATCAATATAACTTTCTTCACTGACAGGAACTAGTGTCATCTTCGTTTCGGTATTATCTCTAGCCCATACGCATTTTTCTTGTATGAGCCCTTCTGTAATTCCTGTCACAAGTAAAATACTTTCCAAATTTTTAGAACTTATTCTAACTAGAAAACCCCTAGGATCTATCACCAACCAAGTTTGGTCAATTGATCCCCAGTTTTTCCTGTCTGTTTTATGAAGTGTAAATCCCGGCAACGGAATATTATCATGTTCGTATAGGTTAGAATATTTATTTGTTACATTCTTAAGTTTTTTCTTCTCATTTGCAGACTCGCCTAGCGGAATTACTTCTGCCTCGGGTAATTCATATTTTTGATTTGCTGAATCCCAGGCGGCATAGATAGTTTTAGCAATATTGAGCATTTATTTTGATAGTTTTAATAGTAGTTGATATTCTTCGTAAGCACGCTGCACTGTAGGATTACGGGCTCGCACATCTCGTTCTTCACCGAGTCCTCTTAGAATAGTTAAATCCATAGCAAAGTGTTTAAGTCCTTCCGCAGGAAAATCTATGGTCATAGTTATAACACGGCGCCCTGCAACTTGCGCCATGGCTGTACCGTAACCGTATATCTCGTGTGTCTCTTGATTTATCTTAAAGTTGGGAGATGCGCCATATCTACTGAAAGATGAGTATAGGTTATCAAAGTCTATTTCGTCCATGTTCGCCTGTAAGTTTATCAATCCTACGACGCACAGTAGAGCGTAGAATCAAAAGTTGTTGTTGCTCCTCAGGATTACAAGTATCCTTTATAAGCTGTATATAATTTTGGTCGAGGATTGTTGCATCATCTAAACTAGAATGCTTGATGATGATAAATCTTTGCTTTAGTTCAATAGTATCATACATAATATTCTCCTCTGTAGGTTCTACAAAACTATTTATATCACGTTAATTGCACGTTCCGAATCCAAATTGGATCTTAAACATTGTGGCATCAGTACCGTCTTCAAATCCAAATTTATTGCCACCTAGCATTGTCCATCGTCCTTCCAGATTTTGCACACACCAAATAACAATACCTTTCTTAGCAATTTCGTGATATGGAATATTAAGATGTGTAAAAGTCCACGATGTATCTTTGTCCTTAATCAATTCGTTCATCGGTACATATTTGTTTTTATCCATTATAATTCTCCTGTATACAAGTGTAGCATTTTACATACATCTTGTCAATTTTGATGTAATAAAAAACCGGCATTAGGCCGGTTTTATTGATTAAATTTATTTTTATCTATAAGGCGACCAAGTATCTCTTGTCTGTGCTAATCTATTAGCAATAACATACATAGAAATAGGATTATGACCCAATCCTAAATGACACGCACCTGGTATCTCGATATTTTCACTACAAGGTCCTACATTCTCAAGTGATGCCTCCCAGTCCACGACACCATCTGACTTGCTATAGATTGAGGTAAACGGCACTGGTGGCGGCTCAGCAATTCGTCTTAATACTTCGGGATCTTTATGACTAAGATCTTTAGTCAATAGCTCATAGAGAAAATCAGCATTAGTACCAGGCACACCCTTAAAAGGTGTCCCTAAAGTAATTACCTGTCTAATAATATTGGGAGAAACTTTAGCTATTTCTCTTGCATAGATGCCACCGAGACTCCATCCGATTATACTAACCTGTTGACCGCCAGCGGATAATGAAACGTCATGCACAAGGCTTGATAACTGGTCTAGCATAGTATCCATGCCATTTTGAGGACCTAAATTTCTTCCTAATCCCCATGGTCGGGCATCATATCCTATTTCGCTAAGAAAGTGTCGAACATAATGTGTGGATCCATCTGCTGTTCCTAGACCAGGGAGAACTATAACTGGATGACCGTCTCCCTTTGGGGAGATATACTGCAAAGGCGTAGCAAGAAGCCATCCTAGACCATATTCATATACAGCCCTTATAACTTCAATACTCAACAATAGTTTCGATGGGGCCATTATGTTATCCTTTATAATAACATATTTATAAGAACCGACTAGAAGTTGACGCTAGACCCACATCCGCAGGAATTCTTAACATTTGGATTGTTAAATACAAATGCTTCTCCCATTAGATCCTTCTTATAATCAATTTCAGCATCGTCCAAATATGTATTACTCATCGGATCAATCAATAATGTATGAGTATCATCGAGCGGATATTCAAAATCTTCATTTATATCCTGAGTATCTTCTACTGCAAAATAATAACTCATTCCGTTACATCCACCGCCCTGTAGTCCGAATCGAAGAAGAGTTGCATTCTCTTCGATAAGGACACCTATCATTTTTTCTTTCGCTAAATCTGTAATTGTAATCATGTTATATTTATCAAAACTATTATGCTCTCTTTTCTATAATATGATCTGCTAAACCCAGTTCCACTGCCTGCGGCGCTGTTAACCATTTATCACGATCCATATGCTGTTTAAATTGTTCAAAAGTGGTACCTCTCGAATTATGCTTCACATATAGTTCAGTCATTTCCTTCTTAATACGAAGACTCTCAATTAAATCAATTTCCATATCGGAAACCTTACCCCGTGTTCCTGAAGAGGGTTGATGAATCATTGTAATTGCGCGTGGTAGCAAATATCTATGACCTGGTTCGCCGGCCTGAGCAATAAAACTGCCCATACTTGCAGCCATACCGGTCACATATGTATATACAGGACATTTTACATACTGCATAAGGTCATAAACTGCTAGGCCGTCATAAACACTTCCGCCACCAGAATTAATATACATATTAATTGGTTGTTCTGGATTTTCAGCTTCAAGAAATAACAATTGTGCAACCATAATATTACACATATTTGTTTCAACATCTCCTGTAAAGAATACTACCCGTTCCTTAAGTAATCTACTATACAAATCATAGCTGCGTTCGCCGCGAGCTGTCTGTTCTACAACCATTGGTACCAATGTGGACATAATAAAAACCTTATATGAGATAAATAATGTATATAAATAAACCCGGAGGTATAGATATATGGCTAAAAAACTTACAACAGAAACATTTATTCAACGTGCTAAAGATTCTCACGGAGATCTATATAACTATTCCCTTGTAGTATACAAAAATATGCGTACAAAAGTCAAGATAATAGATCCCGAATTTGGCGAATTTGAACAAACACCTATGGGACATATACAAAATGGCTCAGGGCATAAACTTCGTGGATACAATACAGCAGCTGATAAAAGACGCACACCACTAGAAGAATTTATAAAAGCAGCAAATTCCGCACACCATAATTTCTACGATTATTCTAAGGTAGAATATAAACATTGTGATCAAAATGTATGCATTATAGATCCCGAATATGGAGAATTCTGGCAGACACCTTATAATCATTTAAGAAATCACGGTTGTCCCGAACGGACCAGAAAACAAGAATGGTTAGTACACATCGATCACATAATACCACTATCTGTGATATGTACACAAAATAGATCTCCCGAATGGGTTAAGAATAGACCTTTATATAAATTCTTAAACTCTGAAGTTAATCTTCAATCAACTACAGCTAAATTTAATACATTAAAACACGATAAAATCTATGTAAATGGAAAAGAAATATTTGCTGGAAATATAAGAAATAATTACGAAGTTATCAAATATCTATGTACAACTTCATTAGGTATCGATATAACCAATATCATCGATGAAGATAAAAAATATATAAACGATTTTCTTTTTGAAGATAAATAATGATATGAAGATAAAAGACATTCTATTAGAATCACCCAC
>Ga0214192_1000516_pt1 | contig 23911 bp, 18 predicted proteins | sample TroBogEpilimnion_44_FD_153030 | JGI IMG/M metagenome (GOLD analysis project Ga0214192, IMG submission 153030) | Freshwater microbial communities from Trout Bog Lake, WI - 29JUL2008 epilimnion | ecosystem: Environmental > Aquatic > Freshwater > Lake > Epilimnion/Euphotic zone | place: Trout Bog... | reverse complement strand
GGTGGGATTACCGCATGATGTGCTTTAGACGGAATGCTGGTATGCGAATTGACCACATCTTATTGAGTGAAGCCCTTAAAGAAAAGTGCTCCGCTAGTACTGTAGATAAAGAGCCTAGAACCTGGGAGCAGCCCTCAGACCATGCCCCCGTGATTGCGACAATCAACAAGGGCTAAATAATAATATTCATTTGAAGCCATCCAGTTTTGTTGTTTAATATAAGAACCAAAATTACCAAACTGAATCGTAAAAATGAGATACTTTTTTGCCGTGGCACTGGGCGCAACTCTGTGCATTCTTTCTTCTGTTGTGTATGCCGATCCACCAATGCCACCTTTTTATGCTGCTGTTATGAAAATGGCGCCTGAAGGGAAATTGGGTCAGATCATCAAAAAAGAGAAGATTGAGACATCCGTCAAAGGTGCGCAAGCATGGAAGATTGCCTATATTTCATCGGATGTTGCCGAGCGCAAGACAATTGCTACGGGAGTAATCATTTCTCCCATTGGACAGGCCCCTAAAGCAGGTAGGCCAATATTGGCATGGGTACACGGTACAACAGGCTCAGCTCAAAACTGTGGCCCTTCACAAATCACCAATCCCACCGCTCCGCTAAATGAATACTTTTTAATGGATGGTAATTCTTGGACGGACTACGGCATTCCGAATGTAGAACAATTTATTAAGGAAGGTTATGTCATTGTTGCTACTGACTATCAGGGGCAGGGCGGTGGTGGCAAACATCAATATGCTGTTGCGGGCACAAATGGTAGGGATGCGATCAATTCTGCAAGAGCGGCTAGTTCTATGAAAGAAGTTGGCGCTGGCAAGAAGACCATTATTTATGGTTGGTCTCAAGGTGGTGGGGCCACTATTGCAGCTGCAAGCCTGCCAGAATATCAGGCGCAAAAAGGAACTGCAGCAGATGGTCTGCAATATCTTGGATTTGTAGCATTGGCACCTGATGATGTGGCAGTCATGATTCCAAATGTGCCTACTGATGATGCTAGTGCAACGAAGATCATGAATGGATTTACTGCAGCTAATGTTCCGAATGTATTTTTATTTGCTCATTACATGATGGGGCTTTGGGGTGCTCAGGCTGCTTTTCCTGATCTCAATTTAACTGATGTTTTAACGGATGAAGGCGCAAAAGTTGCAGATCAATTATCAAGAAATAAATGTGTTCACGTAATGGCAGATAGCTTTAGCTATACCTACGGAGATCAATATAAATCACTGATCAAACCTCAGCCCAATAACTCTGCAAAATGGTTAAAAGCCTTTGTGGAAGGTAGCGTTAAACCTGTTAAACCAGTAGCGCCTGTTGTTATTTACTGGGGCACAAAAGATACAGCAGTTCCTCCAATCATGCATGAGCTTTATCAAAAGCAAATGTGTGCAATGGGTGCGAACGTTGGTAGAAATCAACTCCCCGGAGAGCAAACACACTTCACGACGCCCGGTGTATCAGCCCCCATGTATCTTGAGTGGGTGAAGGATCGTTTTGCTGGTAAGCCATTAGCTAATGCTTGTCCAAAGAGTTAGGTCGAAGTCAATGCCCAAGACCTTGGGATCGTTAGATAAAAAACCACCTTCGGGTGGTTTTTATTTAACTACTGGTAGGTGTTTGGTGTGGCGTTAGTTGTCGGCAGATTGGTCTCAGTGCGCTAAATTCATACCACTATTTTTAATGGCGCTAGTGGCACTTGGTGAGCTTAAATATTCAATCAGTTTCTTAGCGGACTCTCGATTCGCTGAATCGAGAGTGATCGCTGCAGCAAAGGTTTGAACAAGCTGGATGCCACTTGGAATTGCGCCAACATAATCAATACCAGTTACATTTACGAGTTCGCTGCTTGGTTGAATCGCAATATTCGCCTCTCGTGCCGCCAAAATAGCTGTAGATTGGCTACCACGCTCCGTAATCTGTACGGAGATTTGCTTGCTAATACCAAGCTTTGGAAATAGCTCTTCAGTTAAGTAAATTCCGCTAGTGCTACCGGGAACCACAATCTTTTTAGCCTTGATCAATGCCTCTGAAAACGCTTTATTAGTAGAGATGTCGGGCTTCGGACTTCCTGCGGGTACAGCAAGACCTAGGGGTGCCTGCGCTAAATCTACATCTGATTTTGGAAGTATTTTGTTTTGCTCAATGAGTTCAGCGAGCCCTTCGCGAGACAGAATAACGACATCAGCGGAAGTGCCAGCAGCGAGCTGTGCTTTGATGGTATTGGGGCCGGAGCCTTGGGATGCTCCTGATTTAGTAACAACCTGAATGCCAGTCTGCTTTTCAAAGGCAGGAAGCAGTTGTTTGTAGGGGCCAGAAAAGCCGCCCGAAATTATGACCTCAAGTTGCGCCATTGCTGGTGTGCTGATTATTAAAGAAAATACACATATAAAAAGATGCCTCATTTTTCTCTCGATAATATTGATATGGTTTTATGTGAGCTTACTCTGAAATCTTGTGTGCCTAGCGACTATTATTCCCCATCAAATAAGAGGTATAAAAAACCTCGCTAATGCGAGGCTTATTGAAACTTATGATGCATGAACAGATTTGAGTACATATTTGTCTCTAAGCCAAACCACCATGCCTTAATAAAGCATCAATACTGGGTTCTCTACCTCTAAAGGCCTTAAAGGATTCTGCTGCAGGACGGCTACCGCCGACCTCTAAGATCTCTTCGCGATAACGAGCCCCAGTCTTCTCATCCAGGACGCTGCCAGTGAGTTTTGCAGCCTCCTCAAAAGCAGAGTAGACGTCAGCGGATAGAACTTCGGCCCACTTATAGCTGTAGTAGCCTGCTGCATAACCGCCAGCAAAGATATGGCTAAAAGTATTAATCCAGCGGGAGATCTTGGGTTGCGGAATGACATTAAATTGATCGGCAATCGCTCTAGATAAGTCTAGAACCGCATGACCTTGTGCATTTTTAGCATCAAAGCTGGCATGTAAACGCCAATCGGTTAATGACATCACAATCTGGCGCAAGGTCATATAGCCATTCTGGAAATTCTTAGCAGCGAGAATCTTGTCAAACAATTCTCTTGGGAGGGATTTTCCTGTCTCAGCATGCGCAGTCATCTTTTCTAAGACTTCCCACTCCCAGCAGAAGTTTTCCATAAACTGACTCGGTAGCTCAACCGCATCCCACTCCACCCCATTAATGCCTGATACGCCAAGAGCGCTTACTTGGGTTAGTAGATGGTGTAAGCCATGGCCACTTTCGTGGAAGAGGGTGATCACATCGTCGTGGGTAATGGTGGGCTGACGCAATACACCATCAACTTTGACTGGTGGTGCAAAGTTACAAACTAAATACGCGACCGGAATTTGAATCTCACCATTAGTCAATACCCTACGACCGCGGGCATCATCCATCCAGGCTCCACCACGCTTACCTGGGCGGGCATACGGGTCTAGGTAGAAGTAAGCCACGATATTACCCTTGGCATTCTTGACGGAGAAAGATTGCACGTCAGCATGCCAGGTTGGCAAGTCAGCGGCTTCAATCTTCACTCCAAATAAAGTCTGGATGACTTGGAAGAGGCCATCTAGTACCTTGGGCAATGGGAAGTATTGCTTGAGCTCGTTCTCAGAAAAGGAATAACGTTCTTGTTTGAGTCGTTCAGAAGCAAAGGCAACATCCCATGGCTCCAAACCATCGGTAATAGCTAATTCAGATTTAGCAAATTCAGTGAGTTCTTGCCAATCTTTCAATGCAAAGGGTTTTGCCTTTTCTGCAAAGTTCGTCAAGAATGAATCTACTTCCTCAACACTGCTAGCCATTTTTGGCGCTAAGCTCAGTGCAGCATAATTTTTAAAGCCGAGCATACGTGCTTCTTCGTCACGTAGTCTTAACTGCTCAAGCATGTTCTGGCTATTGTCCCAATCTAATTTTCCTTTGGCATATTGCGGCGCCAGCTCAGAAGCACGAGTAACATAGGCCTCATACATCAAACGACGCAGTGCGCGGTTCTCTGAGTACTGCATAACAGGGTAATAAGATGGGAAGTGCAACGTAAACGCCCAGCCTTCCAGATTCTTCTGCTGGGCAGTATCCGCAGCCGCAGCAATCGCATCCTCCGGAAGGCCCACTAACTCAGCTTTATCAGTGATCAGGTGTACAAAGCTATCGGTAGCATCTAAAACGTGATCCGAGAAGGCTTTACCTAATGTTGCTTGCTCATCCTGAATTTGCGCAAAGCGCGGTTTATCTTTATCACTCAGTTCTGCACCACCCAAACGAAAATCCCGTAAAGAATTTTCAATCACTTTTTTCTGGGCAGTACTCAGCTTTGCAAAGTCAGGTGATTTACTCAGTTCTTTAAACTTTTTATAGAGTTCTAAGTTCTGACCAAGACTAGAAAAGAAGGCGGTAACCTTGGGCAGCATTTCTCCATAAGCAGCACGCAACTCTGGTGTGTCGGCAACACTATTCAAATGAGAGATCACGCCCCAAGATCTACCAAAAAATTCAGTAGCGTCCTCTAGTGGTTCTGCTAGTGCATTCCAAGTAGAGGGTGTACTTGGATGAACCGCAACATCGACCGCATTTTGGGCATGCTGGAGTAAATACTCAATTGCTGGTGCGATGTGCTCAGGTTTGACTTCCGAGTAGGCGGCAATACCTCGACCAAAAGTGGTTAGAGGATTGTTTTGTAATTCTGCAGGGAGATTGCTGGTAAGGGGGGTAGAGGAAGATATAGTCATCCCTCTAGCTTAATCGACTGGGAGCAATCTTGCCAAAAGTCCCAATCAATCTATTGATACAAACTCAGTTAGTGCTTGGCAGCCTTTTCAGCAGCTTCTAAGGTATTCATCAGCAGCATAGTGATGGTCATTGGGCCAACACCGCCTGGTACGGGGGTAATCCAGCCAGCCACATACTTGGCGGCATCAAAATCGACGTCGCCACAGAGCTTGCCATCCGGCAGGCGGTTGATACCAACGTCAATCACTACCGCACCATTCTTGACCATATCACCGGAAATCATCTTCGGCTTGCCAGTAGCCACCACCAAAATGTCAGCATCTTTGGTGTGGTGCGCCAAGTCACGTGTTTTGCTATTGCAGATCGTAACAGTTGCACCAGCTTGCAAAAGGAGCATCGCCATTGGCTTGCCCACAATATTGGAAGCACCAACAATCACGGCGCGTGCGCCGCGAATGGGATATTCAATACTTTCGAGAATCTTCATGCAGCCATAGGGTGTACAAGGCTTGAACTCAGGTTGACCAACCATTAAGGCACCAGCATTAGCAACGTGAAAACCATCCACATCTTTTTCAGGAGCAATTGCTTCGAGTACGCGTTCAGATGCAATATGTTCTGGCAATGGCAGTTGCACCAAAATGCCATGAATTGCGGGATCTGCATTGAGGGTGGCAATACGAGCGAGTAATTCTTCTTCGCCTAATTCAGCAGAGTAGCGCTCTAATACGGAATGAAAGCCAACGTCTTCACAGGCTTTAACCTTATTGCGCACATATACAGCGCTGGCAGGATTGTCGCCAACCACAATGACTGCTAAACCAGGTCTAGTACCCTTAGCAGTAACAATAGCGCCGCGTGCGGCAATCTCAGTGCGTATTTTTTTGGAAAGGGCGTTTCCATCTAGTAATTGAGCTGGCATTGAAAACCTCAGTGATTACTCAGTGATTAATTGGGCTGAGGATCAGATAAAGCCAGGCGGAGCAAGTCAGCAACCGTGTTGACGTTGAGCTTTTCCATAATGTTGGCACGATGCGCTTCAACAGTCTTAATGGAAATACCAAGATCATCGGCAATTTGCTTATTTAAGCGGCCAGCGACAATACGCTCTAACACTTGACGCTCACGACCGGTCAGCTTGCTGAGTAAGCTCTGGGTAACTTTACGTTGACTTGCTTGTGAGTAATCAATGCGGGCTTTAGCAAGCATGCGATCTACTAAACCACAGAGATCATTTTCTTTAAACGGTTTTTCAATGAAATCTACTGCACCGCGCTTCATGGTGGAGACGGCCATCGATACGTCACCATGACCTGTTATGAAAGCTACTGGCATAGGGAGATTTTCGTTACTTAAGCGCTCCTGTAATTCGAGGCCTGACATACCAGGCATTCGCACATCCAGGATGGCGCAAGAAATAGTAGACTTATCTGTGCTTTGTAAAGACTGTAAGAAACGTTCTGCGCTAGCATGGCAACGGACAACATAACCATTACTCTCTAAGAGCCAAGTCAGTGAATCTCTAACCGCTTCATCATCATCCACTACGTAGACAACTTCAGCTTGGTTTGGTTTTGCAGTAGCGCTTAAGTTCATATCAGTTCTCGTGAGGTAAACCCAAAAATTCGGTATTAAGTGTTGGTCTTGGATTCAGGAGATTCCAAGGGTAGAAGTATTGTAAAGGTGCAGCCAGCAAGCTTGGTCTGTTCTGAGTCTTGGACATTAGTAGCCCAAAGTCTGCCATGGTGAGATTCAATAATGGAGCGGCAAATATTGAGCCCCATGCCCATTCCATCGGATTTGGTACTGAAAAAAGGCTCAAATATGCGTTCCAGCACGTTTTCTGAGATACCGCCCCCAGCATCGGTTACCTGAATGCGGAGCATGGCCGGGAAAGTATTGGTGTCCAAATCCGTGGATATGCGAACGGGTGGAGCCGACCAACGGGAGGAAAGGGGGTATGCCTCGCGGACACTATCCAAGGCATTTTTCAGTAGATTGACCACCACCTGCAAAATCAGAACCGGATCCAGACTCACTACTGGTAGATTTTCAGCAATTTCAGAAGTGATGCTGAGGCGATGACGATGGGCTTCAATTTCAACTAAGCCAACGGCATCATTGATGATTTCCGTAATTTGCGATGCTTTGCGTTGAGGCTCGCTTCGTTTAACAAAGCCACGAATACGTTGAATGATGGTACCTGCGCGAAGCGCCTGTTCTGAGGCTTTTTCTAAGGCTGGCATGATGTCCTTAGTCAAGGCGGGATCCAGATGTCCATCTAGGCGCTTGACAACACCCATGCAGTAATTAGATATGGCAGATAGCGGTTGATTGAGTTCGTGCGCCAAAGAAGAAGCCATTTCACCCATGGTGGTGAGGCGACTAGTAAATTGCATACGCTCTTCTTGTTGACGGGCTTGTTCGTCTGCAGCCTTGCGGGAGGTGATATCGGTCGCAATTAATAACTGTGCAAGATGTCCATCAACCCAAGGAATAAAGCGGCGGCGAACCTCAAACCACTTGTTACTGCCATCGGTTAATTGAATATCTTCTGACTCTGATTCTTGATATAGAAACGAACTTGGAATGCCATCGCGAATGTAATCTTGTAGATCTTGCGCGATGTTATGCAGGGTATCAATTTCCTGTTCTTGTTGAGCTAGCTGGAAATGACCTTTAGAGTCATTTCCAAAGTTTTCCCGATAAAATCGATTCGCAAATAGCAATTCGTCTGTTTCTAGCGAGACGACCGATACCGCTGCATCCAGGCCTTCTAAAACTGTGGTGAAGCGCTCTTGAGAGGCGGCTAATTCCTCGCGAATCTTTTTAGGCTCAGAAATATCAATCAATGAGGTGACCCAGCCAGTCTGCTTGCCTTTTTCATTAATTAGCGGGGCAATAAAGGTGCGTGTCTGTATCAAAGTGCCATCTTTTTTTAGGATCGTACCCTCGATACCAATCTTCATGCTGTCAGAGATGTCGGCTCTGAGGGCTCGATTCATCTTTTCTACCAGCTCATCTCGTTTGCCATTGGGCCAAAATGGGAAAGGCGGCGTGAGGCCCATCAGCTCTTCTGAGGACCAACCTGACATTTCGCAAAAGGCTCGATTGACATAAGTAATACGTTTTTCCATGTCATGTGCACGAATACCCACTGGAGTAGAGTTCTCCATCGCGTTACGAAAACTGGTCTCCGTGCGCAGGCTCGCTTCAGCTTCTTGACGGACTTGCATCTGTTTGAGAACAGACCACAAGCTCCAAATTACGAATGCGCATAATCCCAATACAACCCCAATTAACATTCTGAATGTCAGATTAGTTGGTGGGGGATAGGTATCAATACGTAAAGTAATGTTCGGACTTAATACGCCAATATCTAAACTGGTTTGATTACTAAATGCTCTTTTCGGAGTATCTCGATCTGAGGAAATGCCCAATACTTTTTCGTTATCGGTTAATAAAGTAAAGCGATAGTGGGACTTGAGCTCCCCGGGAATAACATCCAATATTCCTTGGGTGGTGTAAAGGGCTGCCAGAAAGCCAATGATTTCACCGCCGACTATATTGGGAACCACTTGCCACAAAACTATTTTTCGCTCTGCTGCAATCGGCGCATCTCCCGGCAGATTTAAGGAGATAAATTGACTAAAGGCCGCTCGACTGGTTACCCGACTTAGTTCAATTGTGGATAAAAGACTGGCATTTATCAGTCGATCATTTTGTGTTTTGCTTATCCAGTCTGATTTATTACTTTCTGCTGGTGCTGCCCATTGCCGCTGGTTTTGATTATCTAACCAAATGATTTTGACGATCTCATGGTTATTTAAAACGATATCTTCCGATTGTTCCCGAGCAATTTGTCTTAGCTTTGCTTGATCTTCGCTGGTAGCAAGTTCGCGATTGATGGTGGTTAATGCCTCAAGGTTATTGGCAAAGCGAGATTGAATTCGTTGTTTTGCAAATGAGAGTTCCCTAAACAGAGCTGCCTCTTGCTGATTCTTTTCTTGCAAATGCAAGGTGCCCAAAATGACGCCCATGACTGCTGTAAAGAGAACAATCGCTAGTAGGGGGGTATAAACGAGTCTAAAACCGCGTATTTTGCGTAGCCATCTGATTGGGCTAAGGATGAGTCCAGAAATAGCGGTTTTTTTCATGAATAAGATGATTTTGCCCTAATTACCTACTCAGAATTGCATTTTTGCCTCTCGATACGCTTCATATCTGCAATGCAATAAAATATCACATTATGAGAAATACTATCATTATGTGGAAAATTGCTTGTTTACACCCATATACCTTTCTAAAATATTGACTATAGAGTTAATGACAGATTAAGCACTATTAAACGGAGACATAAGATGGCAGCAGTTCCAGACCAAATATTAGGTAAACAGAGCGCCCAGGATGCTGATCCGGGGGAGACTCAAGAATGGTTGCAGGCCCTTGATGGTGTGATCCGTAATGAGGGTCCTGAGAGAGCCGCCTATCTAATAGACCAACAAATTTCACATGCGCGTGTAAACGGAGTAGTTCAGCCATTCCATGCTGAGACCCCTTATATCAATACGATTCCCGTTGAAAATCAAGCCCGTTTGCCGGGTGATCAAAACATAGAGCATCGCATTCGTTCTTACACTCGCTGGAATGCGATGGCCATGGTGCTGCGTGCGAACAAAGACACTAACGTAGGCGGACATATTTCTTCCTTCCAGTCAGCCGCTACTTTGTATGACGTTGGCTTTAATCATTTTTGGCATGCACCATCCCCTGAGCATGGTGGCGATTTAATTTTTGTACAAGGTCACTCAGCGCCAGGTGTTTATGCACGTGCATATATGTTGGGTCGCCTTGAAGAAAGTCAACTCAATAACTTCCGCCAAGAAGTTGGCGGCAAAGGTATTTCTAGCTACCCCCATCCTTGGTTGATGCCAGATTTTTGGCAGTTCCCAACTGTATCGATGGGCTTGGGCCCAATCATGGCGATTTATCAAGCTCGCTTTATGAAGTACCTTACAGATCGTGGCTTCATCCAGGAGCAAGGTCGTAAGGTTTGGGCTTTCTTGGGTGATGGTGAAACTGACGAGCCAGAATCATTGGGCGCGATCGGTATGGCCGGCCGTGAAAAACTCGATAACCTGATTTTTGTAATTAACTGTAACTTGCAGCGTTTAGATGGACCAGTACGCGGCAATGGCAGCATCATTCAGGAGCTCGAGAGCGAGTTCCGCGGTTCCGGTTGGAATGTGATCAAAGTAGTGTGGGGTGGTCAGTGGGATGCTTTGTTTGCGCGCGATAAGAAGGGCATCTTGATGCAGCGCCTGGGCGAAATTGTCGATGGCCAGTACCAAACTATGAAGTCGAAGAATGGTAGCTACGTTCGTGAGACAGTATTTAACACTCCAGAATTAAAAGCTTTAGTCAGCGACTGGAGTGATGACGAGATCTGGCAGCTGAATCGTGGTGGTCATGATCCACATAAAGTTTACGCAGCATTCCATGCGGCTGTAAATCATAAGACACAACCTACAGTGATCTTAGCTCACACCATTAAAGGTTATGGTATGGGTGGTTCGGGTGAGGCGATGAATATTGCCCACCAAGCAAAGAAGATGAACGATGACGATGTGCGTCGTTTTCGTGATCGCTTTGAGATCCCCGTTAAAGATGAGCAGTTAGAGGAAATGCCTTTGGTGAAGTTTGCTGAAGGCAGCCCTGAGTTGGAATATATGAAGGCGCGTCGTCAAGAGTTAGGTGGCTACTTGCCACAGCGTCGTATGAAAGCTGAAAGCTTGCCAGTTCCACCATTGGACACTTTTGCAGCCTTGCTTGAGGCAACTACTGAGGGTAGAGAGATCTCAACAACCATGGCATTCGTGCGCATGCTCAATACCGTTGTGCGCGACAAAGTTTTAGGCAAGCGCGTAGTGCCCATTGTTCCAGACGAATCCCGTACTTTTGGTATGGAAGGGATGTTCCGCCAACTCGGTATTTGGAATCAATTAGGTCAGCTCTACACACCAGAAGATCATGATCAATTGATGTTCTATAAAGAGGACAAGACTGGTCAGATTCTGCAAGAGGGTATTAACGAAGCCGGTGGTATGTGTGACTGGATCGCTGCAGCGACTTCTTACTCTACACATGGTGTACCGATGTTGCCTTTCTACATCTTCTACTCGATGTTTGGTTTCCAGCGCATTGGCGACTTAGCTTGGGCTGCAGGCGATATGCGTAGCCGTGGATTCTTGCTTGGCGGAACAGCCGGTAGAACCACATTGAATGGCGAAGGCTTGCAACACGAAGATGGCCATAGCCACTTGTGGAGCGGTGCTGTTCCTAATTGCGTAAGCTATGACCCAACATTCTCCTTTGAGTTGGCAGTTGTGATTCAGGACGGTATGCGCCGTATGTTAGAGGTTCAGGAAGACGTTTACTACTACGTTACTTTGATGAATGAAAACTATTCACACCCAGCAATGCCGAAGGGTGCCGAGAAGGACATCATCAAGGGCATGTACAAGCTCAAGTCCGTTGGCGATGACAATGCAAAACTTCGAGTGCAGCTTTTAGGTTCAGGAACCATCTTCCGTGAAGTGATTGAAGCGGCTGAGATTCTTCATAAAGACTGGGGTATTGCTTCTGACCTATGGGGTTGCCCAAGCTTTACTGAGTTGGGCCGTGATTGGACTGCAATACACCGTAGTAATCTATTAAACCCAAGCGCTACACCTGCTTTATCTCATGTTGAGAAGTGTTTGAAAGATACTTCAGGTCCTATCATTGCAGCTACTGACTATGTTCGCTTGTTTGCTGAGCAGATTCGTCCAGCAATTCAGCATATGGGTCGTCGCTACGAAGTTCTCGGAACTGATGGCTTTGGTCGCTCCGATACCCGTGAAAAACTCCGTGATTTCTTTGAAGTAGATCGTCGTTGGGTAGTCTTGACCGCATTGAGATCTCTAGTTGACTCTGGTCAGCTTGATCGCTCTAATCTGGCTGAGGCGCTTAAAAAATACAACATTGATACTACTAAACCAAACCCAATGACGGTTTGATAAGAGACAAATACTATGAGTCAAATAATTGAAATCAAAGTCCCGGATATCGGTGACTACAAAGATGTACCAGTCATTGAAGTTCTGGTTAAAGCTGGTGACAAGGTTGAGAAAGAGCAGTCCATTGTTGTGCTTGAGTCAGATAAAGCCACTATGGACGTCCCATCATCACACTCTGGCATCGTCAAAGAAGTCAAAGTGAAGGTGGGCGATAACCTGTCTGAGGGATCGCTCGTGATTACCTTAGAAGAAGACGTAGGAACTGCATCAGTCCCTGCGCCCGCTGTTACAACATCTGTTCCATCAGTCCCAGCGACTGCGGCAACTAAGGCAGTTGAACCTCCAATCGCTCGTGCACCAGCGCCTCCCCCAATGAGCAATGCTCCTCCACCAGTAGATGATGCAGTAAGTCATGCAAGTCCATCGGTACGTAAGTTTGCGCGTGAGCTCGGCGTCACGATTACTCACGTTAAAGGCTCTGGACCTAAAGGCCGCATTACTCAAGAAGACGTACAAGCATTTGTGAAGGCTGCAATGAGTGGTGGCGTAGGTAATCCTGCGGCAGCATCCACTGGTGGCAGTTTAGGCGGCTTGAATTTGATTCCTTGGCCAAAAGTGGATTTCACTAAGTTTGGTGAGATCGAGCGTCAGCCGCTCAATCGTATTAAGAAACTCACAGCAGCCAATTTAGGCCGCAACTGGGTCATGATTCCTGCGGTGACATATCATGAAGATGCAGATATCACTGATTTAGAAGCATTTCGCGTTCACACCAATAAAGAGAATGAGAAGAAGGGCGTCAAGATCACTATGCTCGCTTTCTTAATGAAAGCTGCAGTAGCAGCGCTGAAAAAGTATCCAGAGTTCAATAGCTCTTTGGATGGCGATGACCTGATTCTCAAGAAATACTTCAATATTGGTTTTGCAGCAGATACCCCAACTGGATTGGTTGTGCCGGTGATTAAAGATGCTGATAAGAAAGGTATCTTTGAGCTAGCTAAAGAAACTTCGGAATTAGCAGCCCTTGCGCGCGATGGCAAATTAAAGCCAGACCAAATGCAAGGTGCTAGCTTTACGATTTCATCTCTCGGCGGTATCGGCGGTACGTATTTCTCACCAATCGTCAATGCCCCTGAAGTTGCTATCTTGGGAATAAGCAAGGCTGCTATGAAGCCAGTTTGGGATGGCAAGCAATTTGTGCCACGTCTTATTTGTCCATTATCTCTATCAGCAGATCACCGCGTGATTGATGGTGCCTTGGCAACACGCTTTAACGTGTATATCGCACAGCTTTTAGCCGACTTCCGTCGCGCTAGTCTGTAAGGGGGATCTATGGCTAAGCAAATGATCCTTGTTCCAGATATTGGGGACTATTCAGATGTACCGGTGATTGAAGTGCTGGTCAAAGTGGGTGATGTGATTGAAAAAGAGCAGCCTCTATTGGTGCTTGAATCCGATAAGGCAACCATGGAAGTCCCAGCCGATGCTGCTGGTACTGTTACTAGCATTGCAGTGAAGTTGGGCGACAAAGTCAGTAAAGGCTCTGTGATTGCTGAGATTGAAGCGAGTGGCACAGCGCCTGCAGCGCAGCCTGTTTCAACCCCTGCTCCTGCCGCATCCGCGCCTGTAGCACTTGCTCCAACTCCAGTAGCAGGGCAGTACAGTGGCAAAGTTGACCACGAGTGTGAGGTCTTAGTACTCGGCGCAGGCCCTGGCGGTTATAGTGCAGCGTTTCGTAGTGCTGACTTAGGTATGAGTACTGTTTTAGTAGAACGCTATCCGTCCTTGGGCGGCGTTTGCTTAAATGTCGGCTGTATTCCATCCAAGGCATTACTGCACACAACTTCAGTTATGGATGAGGTCAAAACCATGGCTAAGCACGGCATTACTTTTGGCGAACCTAAGATTGAGATCGATCAATTGCGTGGCTACAAAGATTCAGTTATCGCTAAGTTGACTGGTGGTCTTGCTGGAATGGCAAAGGCCCGCAAAGTAAAAGTAGTACGTGGTCTAGGTAAGTTTTTAGATGCCAATCATGTCGAGGTAGTGTTAACTGATGGTGCAGGCCAAGATTTGACTGATAAAAAAGAAGTAGTGCGTTTTCAGAAGGCGATTATTGCTGCAGGTAGTCAGCCCGTGAAATTACCATTCTTACCAGAAGATCCACGCATTGTTGATAGTACTGGCGCATTGCTACTAAAGAGCATTCCAAAGCGCATGCTTGTTATTGGCGGCGGTATTATTGGTTTAGAGATGGCTACTGTTTACAGCACACTAGGCTCTCGTATTGATATCGCTGAAATGATGGATGGCCTAATGGCTGGTGCTGATCGTGATTTAGAGAAGGTTTGGGAGAAGTTCAATGCCGGACGTTTTGAAAAAATCATGCTCAAGACACGTGCAGCCAAGGCTGAAGTGAAGCCAGATGGCATACAGGTTTCTTTTGAAGGCGAGAATGCGCCAGCTGAACCACAGACTTATGATCTGGTATTGGTTGCTGTCGGCCGCTCTCCGAATGGCAAGAAGATTGATGCGGACAAAGCTGGAGTTCAAGTAGATGAGCGCGGTTTTATCCCAGTTGATAAACAAATGCGCACCAATGTTCCTAATATTTTTGCAATTGGTGATTTGGTTGGGCAGCCGATGTTGGCACATAAGGCAGTGCATGAAGGTCATGTTGCTGCCGAAGCTGCTGCTGGTGAAAAATCCTATTTTGATGCAAAACAAATTCCATCAGTTGCCTACACCGATCCTGAGGTAGCTTGGGCTGGATTGACGGAAGAGCAGTGTAAAGCGCAAGGCATTGCCTATGAGAAAGGTTTATTCCCATGGGCTGCCAGTGGACGTGCCATTGCTAACGGACGTGATGAAGGTTTTACCAAACTGATTTTTGATGCTACCACCCATCGTATTATTGGTGGCGGTATTGTGGGAACGCACGCTGGCGATCTGATTGGCGAAGTATGTCTTGCCATTGAAATGGGTGCTGATGCGGTTGATATCGGTAAAACAATCCATCCGCATCCAACCTTAGGTGAATCAGTGGGTCTTGCGGCTGAAGCGGCCCACGGGCATTGCACAGACTTACCACCAGTGAAAAAGAAAGCCTAGAAAGCTTTTCACTTTAAGACAGCAAGTAGCGGATGCAAAAAAGTCCTGAGGAATCAGGACTTTTTATTGCTAAGTACTTTGGGTGCTAAGTATTATCCATTGCCATCACTTCCTCTTGCTGACTTTACTCGGGGTGTCAGCCTTCTTCAAAGCAGTTTCAGTAGCGCTAGTAAGATTGGTTTGTGCAATCTCAACGGCATGCTTGACTGCTTTTTGACTCGTTTCAAATACATTATTTGCAGAGGCAATGGCTTGCTTCATAGCTTGAACAGCAGCGTCAGATCCAGGTGGTGCATTTTTAGTCCACTCTTCAACTAAAGAATTCATTTTCTTTTGGCCTGCTTGAAATTCTTTTTCAGCAGACTGGGTAAAGCTGTTTTGCGTCTCGTGCACTAAATCATATAAATGCCGGCTATAAGCCATAATTTTTTCTGCCATTGGCTGTACTGCTTCTGCTTGATGGGCGAGTAATTGCTGGATATCTTTTACTTCCAATGCTTTTTTGGCGCTATTCATACTGTCACTTAAACTTTGTTTAGCGATGTGCATATTGAGCTCAACTAATTTTTCGATGCTTTTTAGTGCTTGATTGGTTAATCCACTTAAGGTCTCTAAGTTTGCTTTTTGTGCTGCGGCAAGTTGCTCTGGAGTTAAGTTCATTTATCTCTCTTTTCTTTTAACTAAATTTTTATTCCAACTTTTATTTTTATCTAATGTACTCCCTTTGTTTCAAGATGTTGCACTTATATTGCGTTGCAACATAAGATGTGCAAATTGAATCTAGCGCGGATGAATATGAAAAGAGCCTAAAATTAGGACCTCATTAAAAATTCTCAATATTTTCAGTAAGTTATCCATGAAGCTTTCGCTAGACAACGCCATAGCCCCAATTTTTGTGATCATTTGGAGCACTGGCTTTGTGATTGCTCGTTTAGCAATGCCATATGTTGAGCCTGCTACCTTTTTGTTTTGGCGCTTTGCGGGGGTTTTAGCAGCCATGGCAGCACTTAGTCTGGTGTGGAGAATTACATGGCCGAGCAGGCCTCAAATCATGCATATCGCGGTTGCTGGTATCTTGCTGCAGTTTGGGTATTTGCTGGGGGTTTGGTTTGCTGTCCGCCTGGGAATGACTGCAGGGCTCGTAGCGATTATTGTTGGTTTGCAGCCTATTGTGACTGCATGGTTTGCTGCGTGGATTTCAGAGAAGGTAAGCCCACGCCAGTGGATTGGTCTAGGCTTCGGGTTTGCTGGTGTTGCCTTAGTTGTTGCTGAAAAGATAGGCTTTAACCACATCCCGCTGTCTAGCTACCTGTTGGCATTTATTGCACTTTTTTCAATTACTTTTGGCACTTTGTACCAAAAGAAGTTCTGCCCAGTGTTTGATCTGCGGGCTGGATCAACTATTCAGTTTGGTGTTTCAGCAGTACTGTGCTTTATCTGTATGAAGTTATTTGAGTCAGGGGAGATGGTTTGGAATCTCTCAGTTACTGGCGCCTTGCTATGGGCAATCTTTCCACTTTCTATTGGATCAATTAGCTTGCTCTTTATGATGATTCGTAAGGGAGCTGCAACTAAAGTGACGAGCTTTCTCTATCTAGTGCCACCAACAACTGCCGTAATGGCCTGGCTCTTATTTGATGAGCCATTTACATTATTAATGGCGGTTGGCTTGTGCTTAACAATGACTGGTGTAGTACTCGTCAATGCCCGTCAGACCAATACAGTGGCAACGATTGCAGAGTAGGGCGGTCATATTGGCATTCATGTCGTGGTATGAATTACCTAAATTGGGGCTAATAAAACAGCTTTGTTCTGGGAAATTAATTATCATTCCGTATGTTGAAAGTTTTGGAAGGTATTTTGGGATGCGTTTGAATCGATTTTGGCTGGTTGCCTTTGGGGTATTTTTTGCTATTGGCGCGATGGTGAACGCATCAGCTGTTGCCTCCAATAACAATGATAAACAGACCAAAACTCCTGCAAAAGCGACTACCAAGACCACCACAAAATTTACTAAGAAACCTAGAGCAGTTCGCGTCACCGTTACAAGATCATCTGTACCAGTAGTTTCTGGGCCTCCGTCATTTGCAACAGCTTTGGGCTTGCGTGGTCAGCACGATGAGCTAAATCTTAAATCTACTGTAGTGATGGTAGTGAATCAGGATACGAAGGAAGTTTATTACGAAAAAAATCCTTCTGTGAGCTTACCCATTGCTTCGATTACAAAGTTGATGACTGCTATGGTGACGCTCGATGCAAGGTTGCCGATGGATGAGGTACTTGTGATCAATGCTGAGGATGCGCATATTTATAGGCACTCTCGTTTAGCTGAAGGCACTTCACTTACTCGTGAAGATGCCTTACATTTGGCTTTGATGTCCTCTGAGAATCGTGCTGCATACACCTTGGCTAGAAATTATCCTGGCGGCTTACCAGCTTTTGTAGCTGCTATGAACCACAAGGCAAAAGAGTTGGGTATGGAGCATTCTCATTTTGAAGATCCTACTGGCCTCACTAGCGAGAATGTGGCTTCAGCCGAAGATCTCACGCGTATGCTCAGTGCCGCATATCAGTACAAAACCATCCGGGAGTTCTCAACGTGGCCAGACTTAACCATGGTCATTGCAAATCGACCACAAAAATTTTTGAATACTAATCGTTTAGTACGCTCTGGAGATATGGATATCGGACTGCAAAAGACAGGTTTTATTAATGCCGCGGGCCGATGCCTCGTAATGCAGGCGCGGGTCAATAACACGCCATTACTTTTAGTCTTCTTAGATTCTGTTGGCACACAATCGCGTTTTGCTGATGCGGTGCGTGTACGAGATTGGTATGAGCGTATACCTTCAGGTGGCGCTCACCCGATTCGTCGCTTAATGTAACTGGTTAAGTTATTCGCTTGCTGAGCCAGACTCAGCAGGCTTAGGCTTAAAGCCCATGCCCTTGGATATCTGCAGGGCAGTTTCCTGGAGTGCGCGCAGCCAATCTGCCTGAATACGATCAGTTGGGGCACTCAATGAGAGTCCGGCAACCAATTTTCCAGTGTCATCCAAAATAGCGGCAGCCAAACAGCTCACGCCAAGTTCTAATTCTTCATCATCACGCGCATTACCTACTTTGCGAACATGATTGAGCTCAGTTTCTAATTTGCCAAGTTCCGTAATGCTATTGCGTGTATGACCTGAGAGTCCAGTACGAGTGACATAGGCGCGAACCTGACTAGGATCATCACTTGCTAAAAAGAGTTTGCCAACCGATGTCAGGTGCAGAGGTGCACGGCCACCGATAGCACGCACTACCTGCATACCTGAGCGTTCGCTATAGGCGCGATCAACGTACACAATCTCATCGCCTTGGCGAACCGATAAGTTCACGGTCTCGCCGGTAAGTTTGTGGAGTGTGCGCATAGGGAGTTGAGCAGCTTCACGGACGGATAAACGCGCTTTAACTAAGTTGCCCAACTCTAATAGCTTTAGGCCAAGACGGTAAGTGCCACCATCGCCACGCTCAACCAAGCGGCATGCAACCATATCATTCAGAATACGGTGTGCTGTGGAAGGGTGTAGACCTGTAATTTCAGCAAGATTCTTGAGGCCACTAGAATCTTCTTGATCAGCAAGGGCATCTAGCAAATTCATCATGCGCTCCACTACCTGGATGGCAGTCTTGCCCACTTCGCCGGTAGCGCCGGTAGTCTTAGGGGTTTTGATGGGTTTGCTGGCGTTCATAGACACCATTGTAGCGATCTCGCATGAAATTGCATATTGTGAAATACGATTTTATACAGCCACCCCAGCCAATTGGGGTGATCTAGCACTGTTTTAGGGCTGTCTTAGGGCTCTAGCGCACTCATTCACAAGGTCGGGGCCACGATAAATCAAGCCGCTATAGAGTTGCACTAGGCTAGCTCCTGCCATGATTTTTTCACGGGCATCTGCGCCCGAAAGGATGCCACCCACACCAATAATAGGCAGTTGATTGCCCAATCTTGCTTTGAGTGCCTTGATCACCATATTGGAGGCATTACGCACTGGCGCCCCCGAAAGGCCACCTGCTTCAGCAGCAAATTCCATTCCTTGTACCGCATCTCTTGCGATAGTTGTATTGGTCGCAATAACAGCATCGATTCCAAACTCTACGAGCAGATCGGCAATCAGATTGATATCAGCATGATCTAAGTCTGGGGCAATCTTTAAGAAGAGCGGCTTACGTATACCATAGCGGTCGCTTAAACGTTTTCTGGCTCCATCCAGACTACTCAGTAATTCACGGAGCATTTTCTCTCCCTGCAGTGCCCGTAGGTTCTGGGTGTTAGGGGAAGAGATGTTGACGGTGATGTAAGTCGCAATTTCATAAACGGCTTCCATTGCTAGTACATAGTCACGTGATGCTTCTTCGATTGGTGTGCTGGCATTCTTACCAATATTCAAGCCCAGTACGCCACCGCTCTGCCAAAATTGGGAGCGACGTGCGCGTGCTACACAGGCATCAACACCATCGTTATTAAAGCCCATGCGATTAATAATGGCCTGAGCTTCAGGTAAACGAAACATTCTTGGCTTAGGATTGCCTGGTTGTGGTTTGGGTGTAACCGTACCAACCTCTAAAAAACCAAAACCCAAAGCAGCAAGTGCATCGATATGTTTCCCGTCTTTGTCTAGTCCTGCAGCCAAACCAACCGGATTCGGAAATTCGATGCCACAGAGACTTTGCGGATCCTGAATCGGTTTACTGACTAAGCGCTCTAAAACACCCCAACGTTGTGCACGATCTAAATTGCTGAGGGTAAGGTCATGTGCTTTTTCTGGATCTATGCAAAAAAGCCAAGGACGAAGAAGGGAATAAGAATCAATCATGAATCGATATTATGACTCAGACAAGGATTGCCAATGGTCATCAATCAAACCTTCTAAGGGCTGATATTTAATTTTGTATGACATCTTGTCGCTTTCCTGGATGTAGTAACCAAGATAAAGGTAGGGTAAGCCTAGCATGCGAGCTTGCTCAATCTGCCACAAGATACTGTAGGCTCCATAGCTTGCTGTCGTATTGGCGGTGTCATAAAAAGTGTATACCGATGAGATACCTTGTTCAAGTATGTCAATCATGCTTACCATGCGCAAGCGACCAGGGTGTGGATCATGTGGACCATCCCGAAACTCCACTATGCGCGAGTTCACACGACTTTGTAGCAGAAACTGCATGTATTGATCTTGGTCATCGCTATCCATGTCGCCACCAGCGTGGCGCTCAGTTTGATAGCGTTGATACAGTTGGTAATGCTCTTCTTGATAACCAAGATTCAGAACAGAAGCCTGTAGGCCTGCATGTTTTTTCTGGGCGCGGCGTTGGCTGCGTGAAGGTGTAAATTGATTGACCAAAATACGTGTGGCAATACAGGCTTTGCATTCATCGCAATAAGGTCGATAGGTATATAAACCACTGCGCCTAAAGCCTGCATTGAGTAAATCGTTGTACACATCCGCATTGATTAAATGTGATGGAGTGGCTACCTGAGAACGTGCTGTTTTATTAGGTAGATAGCTACACTCATACGGAGCAGTTGCATAAAACTGCAGCGTAGTCAGAGGGAGTTCTTTAAGCTGGGTCATAACCAATGATGCAAGATAGTTTTATCAAAAGTCCAAGATTGCTTAATCTTAGTTTGATTTATGGATATTTGCAGTTGCTCCAAAAAGACTTGCCTGGGGATTGGGGCTGCCCCTAATGAGAGAAGGTGGGCTGTTTCCTGTTGGCAGTCGATCATCTGAACATCATTAATTAGACACCAGGCGCTCAAGGCTGCCAGTGCAATTTTGGAGGCATTGGTCTTGCGGCTAAACATAGACTCACCAAATACCATGCCCCCAAAGGAGACGCAGTAGAGCCCTCCGGTAAGTTGACCATCGTCTATAACGGCAATGCTATGGGCATTACCTTGCTCGTGCAGCGCGGTATAGGCATCAATGATTTCATGGGTAATCCAAGTGCCATCTTGATCTTTGCGACTACTGGTAGCGCATGAGCGTATGACAGCACCAAAATCATCATCCACCATGATTTGCGATTGAGGGTTCTGGCAAAAGCAGCGAATGATTTTTCGTAAGGAGTCGCTGCATTTAAATTCCCTGGGCTTTAATACCATTCTGGGATCAGGTGACCACCAGAGAATGGGTTGATTGTCAGAGTACCAAGGAAAGATGCCTTGTTGGTAAGCGCGTGCAAGTTGTCCTGGGTAGATATTTTCACTAACAGCAATTAAGCCCGGCACGCTAGGATCGGGATCCGCCTGTGTGAGAGGATTAGGAAAAGGATCGTGCGGCCCCAGCCAAGCAATCTGACCCATATAGACTCAAATGCGTTCAGATGGCAAAACATCGCGACTGCGCACATAAAACTCTTTTCCTTCATCCAACATGCCTGCAGCACGATCTGCAAAGAACCACTCAAGAGTTTGCTTTACAGTAGGGAAGGCTAAGTCATCCCACGGAATTTCTTCCTCATGAAAGAGCGCGACTTCTAGACTTTCTTCGCCAGCAGAAAATTCTGGTGTTCTCATCACTGCTAGATAGAATAGGTGTACTTGTTCTGCGTGTGGCACGTTTAGCAATGAATAGAGAGGGCCAATTTCAACAATGGCACCTGCTTCCTCAAGAGTCTCGCGTGCAGCACCATGGCTTGTGCTTTCACCCAACTCCATAAATCCTGCTGGCAGCGTCCAATAACCATGACGTGGTTCAATTGCTCGACGACATAGAAGAATCTGTTTGCCGAATATCGGAATACTGCCCACAACATTACGGGGGTTTTGGTAATGAATGCTCCCGCAAGATTCGCAGACATGACGTTCACGTGAATCATCCGCTGGAATTTTGATCGTCAATACAGCGGCGCAGTTAGGGCAATACTTCATGCTGACTTTCTAAAAATGGGCTTTGATAGCGCCACGTAGGGCATTCGTAAGCATAATCTCATCCGCCATTGAAACATCATTAATACTCAGGTTAGCTTCACGGGCATTTAGAGAGGGGTTGGCAAGCAGGGCGGCTCGCATTACCCCAGGTAAAAGACCAGCAGAAACAGGCGGCGTTAGCCAGGCAGAGCTACCTCTGGGTTTAACAAAAATACTAGTCCTACCACCCTCGGTTACATAGCCTTGCTCATTCACAAAAAGAGCATCAAAACCGCCTAACTGAACCGCTTTCTGCCACGCCTGGTCATAAAGATGGCGATTACTGATCTTATGACGCAATAAAGTATCTCCAGAAAACATCGTTACAGCACCAGGGAGAATATTTTTAGCCCAGAATATTTTTACTGGTTCATTTATTGCATTAAGGACATCGCTTGTCACTGAAAGCTCACCATTTGAGGAGAGGTCCAGCCTTAATCGATAAGACAAATCTTTGTCTAATGAAACGCACGTAGTGAGTACAAATTTCTCTGCAGACACTAAATCAAAAGCAATTCTGAGTGCGCGAGCAGAGGCTTGCATGCGCTCAAGATGTTCTCGAAGTCGAAGCGGAGCACCCTTAGAAACTGCAATCGTTTCAAATAAACCCATCGAACTTGGAAGATCCATAAGAAAGGCCGCTTTAATCTGGCACTCATGCCACTCTTGGCTTGCATCAGAGTCATTGGTTATGCCTGCACCAATTCCAAGGGTGAAGTGAGATGCATGAGATTTTAAATCTTGCTCAATTTCTACTGTGCGAATTGGAACGCTAAAGGCAAAATTGCCATTAGGGTCCAGCCAACCAAGGGCGCCACAATAATAGCCGCGATCCTCGGCTTCTAACTCCTGGATAATTTCCATACTGCGTTTCTTGGGGGCGCCTGTAACAGAGCCACATGGAAAGACTGCTGTAAAAATATCAAACAGGCTTGTATCTGGTTTGATTTGACCTTCCACGGTAGAGGTCATTTGCAATACATCGCCATGTCTAGCCACTTCAAACAAGTTTGGAACGAAGACACTTCCTGGTAAAGAGATGCGACTCAGATCATTGCGCAGCAGATCAACAATCATGACATTTTCTGCCTGATTCTTAGGATCATCTGATAGCGAGCTTGCTACTGAAGATAAAGCACTAGCTGTGCCTTTCATGGGCATTGCTTTTAAGGTGTTGCCATCACGCGCAATAAAAAGTTCTGGAGATTGCGACAGTAAAAAGTGACCCTCATGTTCTATGTAGGCACCAAATCGACCGGGCTGACGATCTCTTAAGCGGCTATAGAGGCTGAGTGGAGCGCCATAAGTCTTGCCGGTAATCCGGTAGGTGTGATTGATCTGATAGCTATCGCCACTACGAATATATTCCTGAATACTGTCAATGTCCTCAGCATATTGGCTCTCATCCATTGAGGCTTTAACATCCAGCACCCCAGCACTTGCTTGGGAGTGATCCAGTAAAGCCAGCTGACTAGAAATGGAGTTGTCTACATCATGTTTAGACAGTTTTCTGAAATCCGTAAAAGACCAAGCCTCAATGAGGGGGTGCGGATTATCCGAATGATTGACTCGTGCAGCTAACTTATGTATTAACCGACCCATTTCGTAAGCAAACGCTGAGACGACATATTCACCTCTAGATAATGCGGCGGATATTTCTATAAAGCAGACTTTTATCGCCTTTAAATCTTGATCGGGATTACCGCTGGGTAACACGCGCCAGTGATGAAGCGCGTTTTCATAGAGGCGGCTAGTGGGGCAGGCCGCGGTGCTTTGCGCATCATCGAGCAAAATCATCGCGGCTGACCTAGTGGATTTTGATTACTTCAGAATCGTGGCAGATTCAATGGTGACGGTCTTACTTGGAACATCAGCCATCCTGCCCATACGTGGAGCAGGCGCAACCATGGTTGGTACCTTGCGAATAGCATCAATCGTTTGTGTCCCAGAGATTGCCTTACCGAATACGGTATAGCCATTACCCATGGCGTTAGGGTAGTCCAATCCCGCGTTGTCTTTCACATTAATAAAGAACTGTGAGGTTGCAGAATCGGGATCAGAAGTACGAG
>Ga0214192_1000515_pt1 | contig 23934 bp, 11 predicted proteins | sample TroBogEpilimnion_44_FD_153030 | JGI IMG/M metagenome (GOLD analysis project Ga0214192, IMG submission 153030) | Freshwater microbial communities from Trout Bog Lake, WI - 29JUL2008 epilimnion | ecosystem: Environmental > Aquatic > Freshwater > Lake > Epilimnion/Euphotic zone | place: Trout Bog... | reverse complement strand
CAGACACATCAGAAAAACTTATTAAATATCTCATCAAACACCAGCACTGGTCACCACTCGAGATGGTCAGTGCCTGTTGTGAGATCACTACCACCAGAGACATTGCCCGTCAGATCCTCCGACATAAATCTTTTAGCTTTCAAGAATTTTCTCAGCGATACGCAGACCCTACTAAGGACCTTGCATTCGTCACAAGAGAAGCACGATTGCAAGACACAAAAAATCGCCAAAATAGTATCGAAACGGATGATGAAACTTTACAGCGAGAATGGGAAGATGTGCAACAACGAATTATCGAAGCATCGCAACTTGCATATGAATGGGCTATCACTAAAGGCATAGCCAAAGAACAAGCACGTGCAGTATTACCAGAAGGTTTAATTGAAAGTCGTTTATATATGAATGGCACACTACGTAGTTGGATTCACTTTATTGAACTGCGCAGTGCTAACGGTACACAACTAGAACATCAAGAAGTAGCAATAGCCTGTGCTAAAGTTATTGCTGAGATATTCCCAATGACCATTGATCTTTTAGCCAAGTAAAGTCGTTTATCTTTAACAATGCCTCTTTATTAGAGGCATTTTCTTGACCATACTTTTTGCCTGCATTAGCACCAATGATGGCCCAATCACCGAAGTCTGAACCATTTTGATAGGTACACCAAGTATTCAATCGATCATCTGTTTCTATGTCGATCTGTCCAGGAATTATTTTACTGGATAACTTTACACATTCCCTAAAGGCACTTTTCCAAGTATTAAAAGGATCTGTATTAAATGCAGTAATATTACTAACTTCCGGCATTGGCACACATAATTTACCAATGCTAGTAGTCATGTCAACTGTGCTAGTATCTAGCTTCAATGTTAACGATCTTGGTATTAACTTTACTCCACCATAGCCATATTCTAAATCATTAATTGGATTTATACTCTTCCATACAAATACTGTATCGGTCTGATTACGAGCATTAAAATCAAAATTAAACGAGTCTAATATGTCTGCATCACCGTCAACTATCCAAACAAATCGAGATAGGCTCGGTTTAACTGCGGCAATATGTGCAGCATGTATTCCTGTAACTCCATCTACTCTTCTAGCTTTAGGAAATCGTGCAAGAAGTTTTGCATAATTTTCATCTGCATTCAATTCATTATAACTAATAAAAACAATATCGTACATTATCGTTTACGTATAATTCTCGGAGTATTGTTATATACAGTCTTAAAAAATTGACTGCCAGCGGGATCTAAATTAGCTATTTCTAGTCCGCATCTATTCATTAAATCGTTACCTAATTGATTAATTAATTTAGCAGCATCTTCGGGAGTTAGTACAGCATGTTGTGCTTCCCAGCGAGCAGTTAGATACTCAAAATCTCGAACATTTGAATAATCCCAATCTGTACAGCTAGTCAGAAATGCTCCTTCTCTTGCACCAAGTATACTCCATATTCCATTTTCAACATCTGCTCCAACACTTGACCAGATTAATAATCTATGGTAATTTTGCCACCATACTGTTTTAAGATCTGCAACTCGAGCACCTTGATCCAAACTCATCTTTACACCTTCACGGAATCCTGCTCGCCATGCTTGGAACGGAGTTGCATTAGTATAACTTTCACTATAGTTTTCATTAAACTGATAGTATCGGTCATCGAAACAAAACTCAACTAATCCCTTAGTATCGGTTGGGTCGCTGTTTTCATGTGTGCGCATTTCATTGACAAATTTACGTGTCCATAATTTAAGACCGCCGTTGCCGTACATAAGTCCATTAACGTGAACTTTTCCACACCACGAAAATACATTTTCACTAGTTAGCCCTAGTGCATCTAGGTCTATTTCAACTTCTTGAAACTTAGGATCTACAATATTATCTGCATCAACTGTAACAAAGTACTCTGTATCGCTTAAAGCAGCACAGGCCTTATGCGCAGCATCACTACCTTTAACTCCGTGTACACGTTTTGCCCAGGGAAACTTAGAAAGTAGATCAGCATAATTTTTTTCAGCATTTGGTTCATCGTAGCTGAGAAAGATAATATCTTGTTCTATAATTTTTATTTTATTTGTCATTTATTATTAATCCATAACTATGAAAATGTGTCTTTGATGATATTGAAATTTTATCTATATGCTTTTCTATCTTGCTATCAAAAGGTACAACTATACTTTCATTACTTACTAGATCTTTAATTTTAATTATAATGGTTCTAATCAAGAAATCAAAATCATCTTCGAGTGTTACAAAAAAGATTGCATGACTAGTAACATCTGTAACAGTACGATCTTTAGCAGACTTAGACAGTTTGAACTCCCAACAATTATTTACATTATCCCATATAGTTGATAATTCAGTATTCTTTGAAGGAGGATTATTAATCCACTCAAACGATTTATTTTTAAATGCAAATCCCTGTAAAGGATTATTTACTCGAGTTATTGTAATTTCGTTTTTATCTTGTACTACTATGTAGTCTCGAGGATTTCTACTTCCGTCAATAAACAGTTTAAATTCTTCAAACGAAAGCTCAACACTGTGTTTATCAGTAGGTAGTTTTTCAGGAGATACACTTAAAATCATTCCGGTTTTTTTATCGTAATGAATATAATATCTTGGCTCGTAAGGAGTGATTTTTTTACGAGCCATACGCTAGTTTCTCCAATCGAGTTAATAGTTCTTTTGTAATAAATTGTTTTTCTATATAATGAAATATTCGCGTTTGTTTAATATTACCAACGACTAATTCTCCCTTAGAATTTAGTATGCTAGGCACAGTATCCTGCCAATTAGCAGAAGATTCTTTCCATTCTTGTAGTGGAACTTTCATATGTATGAATTCTAAAGGACTACACACATCAACTGCATAGTTATGCATGCCTGTAATTTCTATAGCAATGGCAGCAGCTAAATCCATGCTGAGCCAATTTTGATAATGATTAGGTGCAAATTTATCATAACACCAGGCCCAATTATTACATACAAATTCTAATACCTTATAAAATTCGTGAGCTGATGTTGATTTTTTAAAATAATGTAGGGCATAATAGGGACTAGATAGTTGATTAGATACAAATGCCTTACGATGATATGTATCATTTACTATATCTAATTTATGATTTCTTACCCGTGAGCAAAATTTAACATCATAGTTTTTACAATAATACCACCATTCAACAATGTCTTCTAGTATCAACATGTCACTATCTAATACAATTGTTTCCTCATACGGCGATACATGATATACCTTCCAACGATTTTCGCCCTTTAATGGCGAAGTAGGTTCATCAGTAAACCAAGGAATAGGCAGTATCTGATCAAATATTTTTTGATATTTTTTTGGTACAGGATCGTTTGTGATTAATGAAACTGCCGTGACTTCAGTTTGACTAAATTTAATACTTAACGCCAGAGCATACGCCTGTTTGACATAATCAACAGTATCGGTATTTTGTGCGTAGATCAGAAATCCTCTAGACACCATAACCTCCATCTATAAATCGATTAAGACTAAATTTATTCATAACATGCACATCCAAACCAGTGGTCTTAACTGCGGTATATTCGCCTAAGTAATCTTTCTTTTCGACAAGAAATGACATTGTATTTTCTTTTGCAGAAATCAATATATCCTTGTCCGTTGTAAAGGTCATAGTTCCAGGCAACTCTACAGCAAAATTGCCATTAGTTTTTCCATTCATAATATGTATGGCTATACTAAATGCAAAATCATTACGATATGTATGGGCATCGATACTATAGAGTACTTTAAAATAATTCCAATTAGCCTTAATGTATTCAATTAAATCAAAAAACGATTTCATAAGATCGTTCTTTTCAAAGATAAAAACAGTAGCCCAATAAAAAGGAATTGAATATGAACTAATTCTATCAAACATTGCCGGTCTATCTAACGCTAAATCAAAACTATTTTGATAGATTTGAAAATCATGTTCATTAGTTAGTGCAGGTTTTAACACTCTAGAATTTAAAATATAATCGCTGTCTAATACAATAGTACGATCGTATGGAGTTAGATCGTATACTTGGCTTCTTGAAAAGTTTTTCCAATCTAACATTTTACCGGCAAGAGTACCGTCATGAAACTTTTTTTGTTGTGTAGTTGTTGCAGGCGGTACTGAAATAACTTGATCAAACGGATGATCAGGATAGGCTTTTAATAACCAATCTTTACTGTCAGTTATTAAACTAACAGGTATATCTAAATAATCTTTCACTCGATTAGCTGCAAAGATTGCTAATTTAACATAATTAACATTGCTATTGTTATGAGCAAATATCACAGCACCAGTTGTCATAGATCCACTATATCAGAAATTTTTCTTTTATTTTTAAGTTCAGCAAATTTAGCTGCATATTCAGTTGTTGCTTCAAAATATACACCTACAATGCTATCAAAAAAATCTTGAACATCATCGATGATAACTGGAAAATCATTTGCATCAACAAATGCAATATCAGCAGCGTGTCCAATATCTAGAATAGTTTTGGCAAAGTTTATTAATTCTGGGGAAACTTTAAATGTTGCACCATTAGTATAGTAAACTAATTTTTGATTATATTCTTCTAATATCACTCTGCGCTGATTTGACAGGGTAGACATATAATTGGCTACTGCAAACGCTTTTTCAATTCTTTCATCCATAGACAACTCCGTAGTATACGATAATACACTACAGTAGTTAGCTTGTCAAGAGCTTAGGCTAAATTAAATTGATTAAGGGAATGTAGAACTTGTAGTTGGCAAGTATGCTGCAACTGAAACTGCACCGGATGAGTATATAGCATTAACATTACTAGTAATAGTTGCTGTTACATTTTCATCTGTGCCCCAAGGTGGATTTGGTTGGCCTGATAGGTCTTGGAATTCGATAGTGAATGTTATTACTGTGCCGGCAGAATTTAAATTGCAGCGAATATCATACTGATTTGGAGCATAAGTTCCACTGATTGCATTTGAATAAATGGTTTGGGTTGCACCTTTATTAGAATTAAAATATGTCCAACCGTAACCAGATCCTGTACCACTCGATCCGCTCTTAGTAGTAGCAGTATATCCAAAAGTAATAGTTCCCATGTTGGATAACATTGTTGCCCATGAGTAATCTTTTGTTCCCACTGTGCCAGATTGTCCACCAGTTGCACTTGCTGTAATATTAAAAACACTTCCGGCGTTAAAATAATACTCTGCTGCTAAATTGCTTGCAAATGTCAATGTTACTGTATTAGTAACAGTGCCATTCCATCCGGGCGAACGCTGAGTACTTACCGGATATGGACTCGATGATGGGACAGTATATTGGCCTGCTGGAGCTTGTACATAACATCCTGGATAACTTACTCCGCCAACTGATGAAGATGATGAATTAGCCAATGCCTGTGCCACAGCCAAATATGATGCACGATCAGAATCTTTAATTTTTATACTAGTTGTTGCTGTGGTCAAACCGCTTCCACCATAAGAAGGAGCAGCATTAAGCTGATGATAATTGACTGCAGAAATATCATTTTGTAATGCATTCCATTGAGCGGCTGTAATCTTTGCATTAGATGCTACTTGACTACTACTGAGAGCTTGTCCATAACCTGCAGCATTTTGTCCAAGGACACCTGCTATAGTACTTTGAATAGTATTATAATCATTAGCAGCAATTGTTGATCCAACTCCAGTCATTTATTATCCTTTTTTCGTGTGATATTTATTATTATAGAATTACACACTCAACAAGTGTGATTTCTTCACTAGTGTTATCTTCCAATGCAATGGCAAATACCATGTAATCAGGATCTTGAGTAGAACGAGCTGTTCCGTCTTTATAAGCAACCATTAAATCACCCTTATTACATGTTCCCCAAACTTTTACAGGTACACGTCCTTTAAGAGCAATATATGTTCCACCTTGTAATTCACTATTCATCATATATGCAGGATTTTCACTTACAACACCAAGTGCTTTAAATCCTTGAGCAGATGCTGTTACTTCTGCATCACCACCTACTATAACAACTGTACCAACTTCATACTCTGCATCAGCTAGATATTTTTCAGCTAAGTCAGCATAGTTTGCAGATGTTGCAGTACCTTGGAATAGATTAGCTGTGATATTTGCACTGCTATCTCTACCTACAATCGTATTTGCAGCAGCGGCTGTACTGGCTGTTGCACGAGCTGTGTTTAAAGTTAAACCATCAGCAGTGTATGCAGTACCTTGGAAATAACTAGCATAAACAGTTGCCCATTGTAATGCATTTGTACCTAAATTTGAAACTCCGCTTAGTCCTGGAGTAATATCATTACCATTAACAATTAATGGTGTTTTAGTCACTCCCGAAACATTGGTTTCAAATAAAATTTGTGAGCCGTATGTATTTTGAATTGTCGGAGTTGTTTGACTAGCATTAAATACGCTTAGTTTTGCAACAGGATTACCTACAGTAAATCCTGCATCGCTAAAGTTAACTAAGGTACTAAATGTAGCATTGCCTGATTGAACAAATGAACTAGCAGGATATCCTCCTAATTTATCAGCATTAGTTGCTGTGCCCCAGAAGCGTTGGCTTCCAGAAGTTACACCGTTGGCTGCATTTTCTGTATAAGAAAGTGTTAAACCTTGTTGGATATAATCAAATCCGGTAATTGGATTTGTTGTAGAATTTAACTGGAACGGAGCATCTGATCCGGCGATAGTGAATACTGTTGCACCATTAACAATACCTTGGATAATTGGATGTGCAATATTGCTAGTATCAAGAACACTAACAGATTGCATTTGTGTTGTGCCGGCTCCAGTAACTTCCTGTGGCCCGATAAGTGTAAATGTAGTGCCAGTATATGCATATAACTGATTACTAGCGGTATTAAACCAGAAATCTCCCTGTGTTAATCCACTAGGAGCACTTGTTCCAAGTTCAGCTCCGCCAGTATTGCGGAATTTTGAACCGTCATAAAATTTTAATTTCTTGGCGCCACTATCAAACCATAGTTGACCTGCCAAAGGATTTGGGGGACTATTTGTATTTGCAAAATTTTCTAGCAACCATACAAAGTTATCGTTCTGTGCTTGACCGTATCCAGCATAATTCTTACCAATCAGTGTAAGATCAGTAGACGTATCAACTGTACCGTCCGCAACTGTAGTAAGTAATGTACCGTTATAATGGTTAATTGTATATGACATAGTCTCGCTCGTTCCTTATTTCAGTGTATTTATCATAGTTTGGACTGTTTACCATGTGCTTAATCCGGCACGTTTCCAGGTATTTGTAGCAGTACAAACATAAACATAGTTAGCATCCCATGCAATTTGCCCAACAACACCTGTAGCTGATGAACTTGCAGGGGTAAATGGTGTTGCTCTAACTGTTCCATTTATATCTAATGTAGCTTGAGGAGCAGCAGTAAATATTCCAACTGTATTAGTTGTTGCATTTACATGCAGTGCTGGGTAGTTAGTGTCGCTTAATACACTAATTTCAAAATTTTGATTGGCTTGTTTTGACTGTAACTGGAATAGACTATAAGAAACATTAATCTGTGAATAACCAGCTGTACCTAATACTAATGGTGTAGCATTTTGTATTGAAATACTTCCGCTTGTTGACGAATCACTAGTTGTAGATACAAAACTATCAGGTGTTTTGAGGCTGCCATCTGGAGCTAATAAATTTGTAGCTTGGCTAACAGGAACATTAAATTGTACACCATTGTATGTACTTACATTAAATCCAATACTAATTGAACCTGAAATAGCAGTTATGCTAGAAGATGCTACTGTGGTACTAGTACTTACTGAATAGGTTCCTGGGCCGCCGATCGAACCTGATGGTACACCTGTCAATTGTCCGGTGATAGTTGTGCCTGGTGTAATTCCGGTTCCAACTATAGTTTGTCCTACACTTAGTGTTCCAGAAATGACTGTTGTGACGGTTAATGTGGTTCCCAATTGACTTCCAACAACTTGTGCTGTCGATGTAAATCCAGGAATTGTTGACGCCGGAGTAAATGCCTCTTTAGCAAATATTCCTAATAGGGTATTAGCTACATATAAAGATACGATTGTATGATTAACACCAATCGTATCAATAACATCACTTACAACAAATCCCGATTGACCTTGAGATTTTGTATATATTGGTCCAGCTAGCGTAGTTTCGAGACCGTCATTAAAAAACAATTGACTAGTTGCACTATTGATCCATAGGCCGCCTGCTGATAATCCACTCGGTGCTGATTTTGCAACTATTGTATTTCCAGTAGGGGTAAAACTAGTACCGTTATAAATTTGTAAAACATTTTGACTAGTATCATACCATAGCTGTCCCTTAATAGGATGATTAGGCTGACTAGTATTTGCAAAATTTTCTAATAGGTGTACAAAGTTATCGTTAATAAACAAACCATACCCGCTAGTATTTTGTCCAATCAATGTTAAATCAGTAGCAGTTTGATCAACCGTACCGTTTGCCACACTTGTTAATGTAGTTCCATTAGTTAAAAGAATCGAATATGTCATTATACGTTACCAGTAAAGATGATGTAGTTAATACTTAAATATGGGTTCATCACAGTTATTGCTTGACCAATACTTGCAGAATTAACACCGGCAGTATTTTCTAAACCATAACCTGTACTAGTAGTAGCAGGCAATCCGTGGCCGTAACTTGCAGCATTATCTGTTATACCACCGTTAACACCCGGAGCATAATATTGAGCAGTTCCATCATTAAGACTATGTGTATGTTGCGGAAGCTGTGTTGCATCCAATACGACATTTTGACTTCCTGCATATCCGCCAAGTGTATCGGCAGCAATATTGCTAACACGTCCTGCCGGTCCGATCTGTCCACCGGTGTTAACGTTAACTGGTGGAGTTCCACCAGTTTGTGCCTGAACAAATCCTTGAACATTTCCATAGTTGTTCATATTGTCCAAGCCAAGGGCAAATCTTCCTCTTAAGTCAGGTAGTTTAAATGTGTTTGCTCCTAATAGAGTGTTCTGGGCACCATAGATGTATCCAATCACTAGGAATAATTGATTATATGTTGTTGTACTTAATTCACTACCATCACACATTAACCACCCAGTCGGTATAGCAGTTGCTTGACCAGCAAATGGCATAATTGAGCCAATTGGGATTGCATATGCTCCGACTCCGTTAAGGAATACTTCTCTGGTCATGCTCTTTAGTGCAGAGCCAGAAGTATTTGTTTGAAATACAAGTATTTGATCGGTAGACTGTGCGGCAGTTGCTGCTGGTTTGCCGGTGATCATTGTACTACTAACTTGTGTATTAAGAATAGCAGTGCCGGTTATACTTTGGCCGGTGAAACTTACACCTGTATCTGAACTAATCATATCACCTGCAACTGTGAACACTGTCGGCGTTTTAAGACTGTCTGCTGTTCCTGTTACATTACCGATAACTGTTCCGATAAAACTTCCGCTGAAATTACCAACGAAAGAATTAGCATAGACATTTCTAAATGTTAGTGACTGTGAACCAATATCATAAATGCCTGACGATGCTGGCAATATTACTGGACCACTTGGATTTGTTCCTGTTAGACCTGTTGTTATTAAACCATTTACTGTTACATTACTAGTAAATGTAGAATTTAAAGTTGTTGAAATTCCACTAGTTGATACAGAAAGAATATTACTCGGAGTTGGACTTGCTCCGTTGTTTACTATAATGCCGCCTGGAGTGCCGGCAACACCTGATGAAATAACACCAGCAACGCTTAACGGTGTTGATGGACTAATATTTCCAGCACCTATACCAACATTTCCATTAGAGTCAAGATGTACTAATGTACTGCCATTTACATTAAACTCAACACTATTTCCGCTATTTTTAGAATAAAAAGTAAATGTGTTGAGTCCTTGTGCAATATTAAAACTTAAATCAGTTCCTAGACTTATACCGCCTGCATTTCTAATATTGAGAGGATTGTTTGTTGTACTGGTTACATCTGATCTTAAAAAGTTTGCAGCAGATACCGCTACACTATTAACATTTAATGAATTTGCTGCTTGAACAGTCCCCCAAACAGTTGCAGTATCTTGGGTTATTGTATTTGAATATAAATTAATACCTTCGTTGATTGATGCAAAACCGTCAAGACTTGATTTTGGTGTAAATGAATCTTTGCTAATAATTGCAACACGATAAGAGGAATTATTAGTTGCGCTAGATACATACATTGAAATTACTGCTCGAGTAACGTTGTTTGTATCGACAATTGATTCAACTACTGGTCCTGTTTGTAATCCGGCACTATAAGTAGGCCCAACTAGTGTCCAGTTTGAACCAGTAAATAGATATAATTGACTATTAGTAGTATCAACCCACAAGTCACCAGCTACACTCGATGACGGGCTCGGCGCATCAACAAACGGAGCTTTCTTTAAGTTTCCAGCTTCTACCCAAGTAGTGCCGTCATATACTCTAAGAATATTATTACCACTAGAGGTGTCATACCACAACTGCCCCTGGACTGGATTAGATGGTGCTGATGAGTTGGCAAAATTTTCTAATAGATGTAAAAAATCTCCAGCCCAAATTGGCGCATAACCTGAATAATTTTTTCCAACAAAGGTTAAACTTGTTTGATTATTAAGGGCACCGTCGGCAATAACAATCGGTGGTTTAGCAGGATTAGTAGAATCTGTAAACGAAACTGTATAAGTCATTTATTAAACTCCCACTAGACCAGTTAAACTCTGAATACGCACTGTATAATCAACTTGAATTAATCTGTTTAAACTTTTTAATACTGGATGAAAAATAACATGCGTTAGTAACAAACTTTCGCCTGTTGAACTATAACTTTGTAAACCTAGTTCATCAAAGACATAAGTTGATTCACCGTTGATTGTTGTATCGTAGGCGGTTTGTCCACTAGGCTCACCGTAATCTAATAAGCAAGTAACAAAAATATCACTATAATTAGTACCAGTTACGTGTCGAACTTCTGTAAAGTTGCGGGTTGGGTCAACATTAGTACTCGAATTTCCGTCAACTACTTTGCTATATGTTTGATTATAAAGACTAGCATTTGTTCCGCTAGTATTAGGAGTAAGATATGTAATAATACCGGTTAGATCAATAGCTGTTCCACCATTACCAAATGCCATTTGGTAAACAAATCCCTGGCCATTATTAATCATACTATTAGCTAGAGCTACACTGATATTTTCGTAATGAATTGCATTACGTTTGTTAATGTAAACTTCCTTAGAAACAGGATCATAAATTTTAATATGACCTTCTATATGGATTCCGGTTGCGTCTTTAGTCTGCATACTAATCTCTCTTTATCTTATATTTATCAATGTTTATAATGTGCTAGTTTAATATCTATTGTATTTCTTGGGTAAGTTTGTCATATTACAGTTTAATTCTTATACTCAGTATACCATATACTAGGTTCTGCTTTGATAAAATTACCGATTACTGTATTATCGTTTAGTATATTAGTAGTACTATCCCATACTGTACCAGTTTGTTTAACTACAGTAACTTGTGTTCCAAAACTTAACGGATTGGTTAATGTTATAGTAGGAGTTGTTCCGTCGACAATAAAATCTGCAGGGAAACTCACATCACCAGCTGGGCTATATGGTGCTTTGTTTATGTTAAACACACTGTATGGTTCTTTTTTCAAACGTATGTTACCAACAAAGAATGTCCAATGGCTACTATCGGCGGCAAACGATGTTGAACTTGTGTTATCAGAAATACAGCGATATGTATAAGGTCCAACACGAACAACAGTACCTGCACTGTATTCAGTACCTGACATCCATTCAGCTGCATCATTATATCCACCAACAAATACTTCTATACTATTAGCATTTTCTGGAATGAATCCAAGATTAACTGATGTTCCGCCACTTGATATAATAGTTTCGGTTGTAGTAGTATCAGTATATGGAATTGTTTCGCTTGCTCCGATACCTTGAACATATGTTCCTGCTCTATTTAAATTATATACACCAGTTCCTAGTGTTCCTCTACGTAACTGTCCTAATACGTTTCCATTAAGGGTAAAGTATTCAATACGCTCTCCACGTATTTCAATAATGCCCGGACGATTGCTACTCGGATTAGGAACATCTAATGTGCTTGCATCAGCGACAACAATAGTTGTATCGTTCCATTTTAAATCATTAACTAACGTAGTTCTCTTATTGGCATTTAATCGTTTATAAGATACACGGTTTAACATATCTTTAAATTGCATATATGAAATACCAGCATTTGGAAGAATATTGCTACCAAATGTAATAACTGAAATAACATCTCCCGAATGAGGCGGATTTGCTAAAACAATACTTTGTAAATCATCGTTTAATTTATAATCAATGCTCGGTGTTAATAATGTTGTTCCTTGAACTACCCAGACATAATTATTATCAATTACAGGTCTGTCTAGTTGTATTATTCCTCCACCGACAGCATTATATGTATAAAATTCTGTTGTGCCGGGAGTCAAGGTAAACGACGAAACATATTCGATATTAGTTCTTTGAATATCTAATATATCTTGTAGATAAGAGCTAATAACTTCAACAGTATGTGCATTATCGTATGCTTGTGCAAATGTAATTTGTCCAGTGGTTGCATTGTAGCTATATCCATCATTAGAAATTATACTAACAATTAATTGTTTTCCACTGTAGGTTGAATAAACGATCTTATTAATTTTAACTGAGATTGCACTCGGATCTACAGTATAATCAACCCCAAGTGTTAATAGATTTCCACCAGCATATACTAAAATATTATTAGTAGGTGCTGAATATGGCACTGCTTTGGTAGAATCTACAGTATATGTTAATCTATTTTTGCCTATGGTAAAATAACTGTTAGTTGGTGCTTGTAAAATACTCTGATCAACACGCACAATCATATTTGATTCGTTTGGTAATGTTTTTCCAATTGGATATTGTAGAGTATATGTTGTAGAACCATTTGTTGGTACAGTTTCAGTTTTTGTAATAGCAAATGTTTGCTGACTACCGCTGACGATGATGAAATTAATCAATGCACCAGCAGCAGGTGCTGTTGAAAATTTAAGACCAACTGCGTTAGCAAATGTATAACTATTATCAGTTTTAAACAATGTTGGAGATGCTACAACTCCGTTAACGTATACTAAACTAGTTAGAGATGATACCCAAGTAGCTTTAGTTACAAATTCAGTAGTTTCACCATCACCGACAAAATAATCAATGTCTAAGATATTATTTCCATTAAATCCTATACTAAAAATACTAACAGTCTGACCTGCGGAAGGAATATTATTAAATACAACCAATTTATTTGCATAATCTATAGTATAATCTGTTGTATAAGTTTTAATAGACGTACCAAGTTTAACTATAACCGCTCTTGAACTATTCGGTAGTTGGCCGATAGCAAATGCGCTGGTCAGCCCATCAGTAACATGATTATCAACTTTAATATCTGCTGAACCAGATTGTGCTTGATCATATACTTTAATAGCTAGAGTATCTACTATCTGTCCAGGAATCACTTCCTCAGGAGCAGGACTACTTGATGGAGTTATCAAGCCGTCACCGTCGAGAACAATATCATCGGCTGCTAGTCCGCTAGCAGTACTATAAGCTAGATTTCCGCCATCGATAGCAGTGTCATAGTCAATGCTAGAAGGAGTAATAGAACCTTCGCTAGTGCTCTGACGTAGGATGAACTCGTCGCCATCATTTACTGTGTATGAACCTGGAATCGTAAATGTACTCGACACTCCATCAGCAATCGGTGTTGTTACAATTGCTGATGCGTTGATTTGATTAACTGTGCCGTAATGCGGATCATCTAATCTTACAGGACGATATGATCCAGTGATATTAATAAGAGCACCGATTGGTGCAGATGCTGTTAATAAAATAGTACCGTTAGCATATATAATCACATCAGTTGGTTGTACTAGCTGCCGAGCAAATGTTATTGTTGTTCCGTTATCGATATGATTTAAAATAATTTGATTTAGTGTAACACAATTATTTGTAGAATCTATTGCAGTTATAGTTGTATTGTAGCTAAATGCTGATCCAGTACTGGTAACAATGTCCCCAATCTTTAATCCAGTAACACTTGCGACGGTAAGGATAAATCCGCCAGCAGTATTACTAAATGTTAATGTACCACTTGGTGTACTATCAGGAACTGGACTAATATTTAAAGTTGTTGAATCGACAACACGGACAACTTTTTGTCTAGAATTAAAACCTGTACCAGTAATAACCATACCGGGTACTATACCTGCAGTACTGGCAACTTTAAGAATATAACCAACACTGCCTACAGAATTATATGTGCTGCTAACATCAACTGCTGTTGACGTTGATGTTATGTTTACAGTTGGAGAAATAAGATTTATATCAAATGCATATCCAAGGGTAGATCCGTCCGATATATAAGAAACTGTATTAGTTTTTGTATGATAGATATTAATTTCTGTGCCTGTAGTCGGTATATAAGGTAATGTAAAGGAATGAGTATTTGCAGTTACTTGCACAATATAATCATTAAATGACGGATCTCTATTATCCCATGATTCAGAATAGTAAGGAGTTACACCCCAACCTCCGCTGACATTAAATCCTAATCCGCTGACAACAGTTCCACCATAATCGATACCAGTCATCAATTGTGACAAATCTTTACCTAATTGACCAGTAGTTGGATTATAATAGTGCTGTATACGATCAGTTGCATTTAAAATGCTAATATCTTTTTTGTATTTTACCACAATTGTGCTGTTATTTGCGGGAGCAGAATTAAAAATAATTGTTCCAGAATACTGTGTGTAACCTGCAGATGTTGAACTAACCACAGCTAATTTATATAATTCTCTTAAAATTATTTCTCCGTTAACTGTTACAACTGCTGAACCAACTTTTACATCTGGGGCCCAAGTTAATGGGAATTGTAGTCGAGAACCTGATCCAGTAAATGTGTCGGTTTGTTCTAAATTTAGAATATAATATGTTTGATCAACTCGGTCAAACTTCAATGCAGTAAGATTTGATCGAACAACACTATCCCCTATAATTGCCACTGCTTTAGCAGCAACACCGCCTACGGATAATCCGCCGTTGAATGTTACAGTGGGCGCACTTAGATATCCACTGCCGCTGGAAATAATAAGAACTCTGTTGACTTTTCCATTTGCAATATATGCATTTGCCACTGCAATCTTAGGGTTAGGACCAGTTGGCTGACTAATAACAACTTGTGGAATATTTGCATATCCACTGCCGCCGTTTGTAATTATAATTTCAGTTACAACAAATCCTAAATTATCACTCCAGAATTTCCAAGGATAACTGTTTAATGCCTGATCAAAACTCTGAATAGCATTATTTTTAAATTGTGCACCAATCGCAGTAATAGATCTATTTTCGTAATTTGATTGTAAATCAAAGTCTGTTACAGCAGCTTGGCCGATATCTAAACCGGTATAGTCACTGATATATTCACGTAACTTAGTTCTATATGGCTTAACTTCTGCAACATAATCTTGGAAATTATTTAAATTGTCAGACGGATAATTTACTGGCTGACTCAATGCACCAACATTATGCGTTGCACGAACAAAACTTGTTTTAAATATCCAATCAATGAAAGGTTGTTCTCTGTGAGCATAACGAACACTACTAAAGAATAAATTTAAATAGTTTGTTTTAAGATCGTCAATTAAAATATTATTTTTAATTGTATTCAAGATTATTCTTAACTCGCGAGTTGCTTGGATATCAAAATCTACACCGTCAAATATACTAGCATCATAGCCAACATTGGTGCCTGTAAACTCATATAATGATGTATTAAATTGTATAGTACCATTTTGAATACCAACAACCTTATAACTTTGTGTCCAATCTACTGAAGTTGAATTGGCATATTTTTCTAATAGCAACCAGCCGCCGGCGTTTACATTTAAAACTTTTACCATTTCACCAATAGCAGGAGAAATTGAATTTAAGTCAACGAATGTACTAACAGCATAGTCTGCTGATGAAAATTGATTGTATCCTGTGGCAAACCAATCAACATATTTCCAATAATTTCGAACATCGTATGATTGAGTTAGTGTCTTAGACCATAGCTTTGTTGTTAGATCGTATGAATATATACTCCAAGAATTTTGAGATGTACTATCACTAAGAACTAATACTGAATAACTTCTAACTGAACATTTTGTATTACTATCGTAGCCTTCGCCTCCGTTAATAATAGTTGCTCCACTAATTTTTCCTAATGCATTTATTGTTGATTTAACTACTGCACCTTCTCCTGTACCTGCAATAGTAATGTACGGAGCAATAACATATCCATTGCCTGGATTAACAATATTAATACCAGTAATTTTACCATCTACTATAATTGGAGTTAGGGTAGGTGGGCTGAATGGTACTGCATTTACATATACTAATTCTGCATCAGTATCAATAGTTTTGTCATATAAACCAGAAATAGTAGTTGGCACTGGATCATAGGATTCTAGTGCTGAAATGTTTCTTGATTCGGTAATTTGATAAGAGATTAATGTTAAATTAACACTTTCGATAAATTCTTTTAATGCCTCGATTCGATTTACAAACATACTCTGGCGTGGGCGATTTTCAATACCGTAGCGTAACTTTATAGGCAATGTCATATCTGGAACTTGACGACCACCTTGATCGATTCCGCATAAACTATCAAACCATTTTTGTTCGATTGATGCTGGTAGATTAACGATCGAATCGTTGCTAATTAACTTCCATTGACTGTGAATATTTTGATCTGTGTTATCTGTTAACCAATATTCAATCGCTAGCACTACATCTGTATCTTTTAGATATTGTGCAGCATTAATTAAACTAAATGAATTAGTACTAGTTAATGCCAGACAAGTATATCCTTGCCCTCTCGGGCTAGCGATAAGGCTAGCAACATCATTAGCCGACATGTTTCTTCCAGTAACATTTGCAGGAATAATTTTTTTATTTTTAACCCAGAAATAATAGGTATTAGAAAATGTTTTACTAATATTGTCGTATGTTTGCGTTAGACAGTATGCTGAATTTCCGTATAAACTAGTACCGCTTATTCCGGCTGCTATCCCTGCGGGAGTATCTGCTTTAGAGTCCCAGACTGCTGGTAATTGATTGTAGGAAACCCATTCATAGATATCAACACTGGCGCCAGGAGCAAGAGTATTCCATGTATTGTTTCGATAACTTGGATCATCAAAATGATTTTCAACAAATTTAGTAGTTGTTAAATTCCACCATAGTTGACCGACTGTTTGGGTGGTCCAGAATGATTTTGTATTAACTGTGGCTGAAACTGTTCCATCACTATAAGAATAACTTGCAGGATCGTAGAATGTTTGATATTGTATTTCCTCTTGTGCAGGTCCTGCTATTTTTCCTTGTAAAGGGTCAATAACATCTAAATATGTTACTAGTTTACCTAATGCACGATTATATAAGAATGTTTTTTTAACTTTAGAAACATCAGCTGCTAGTACCTCAGTTCGACTAGATTCCCAACTGTATGTTCCGGATAATTTTTCATAACTATAGACTTGACCAGATTTTAAATTTTGATCGAGCGCATTTATTGCACTGACGAATATCTGATTATCAGCAACTGCAAAACCTGTTCCGTAGGCATCGCCTTGTTGATTAGTTGATGTAAGACTTTCGCTGAATACCCATTTAGAATTATATCGATCGTAGATATCAACTTTTCCATTATCGGATTCTAAAGTAATGAAATTTGTAGAAGATTTATCAAATGTTGTTGGACTTATTACGGTAGAATTTAAATTATTTTGGAATACATAATTTGCTAATTCCGCAGTTCCTGTACCGGTTCCTGTAGTTTTTGCTACAAAATATGAACCGACAGCGTATGTGTAATTAGGAGCTACTACTACTCCAGTTCCTGTACCAAATGTTGATACTCGAATCTCTGATCCAACTGCATACAATAACGAAGCTGTAATTGTAATTGGAGAATTAGTCGGGATGGCAGAGATTGAAGAAGATAGATAAATGTTAGAATTATTTACATTTATAATAGTTGTTCCAAGTGGAATTCCAATTCCTGATATTACCTGGCCCACTATTAGTTGTCCGGATATTAAGGAATTAACATTAATTAAATTTGAAACAGTGTCAGTGGGCGACCATAGAATTGAAGTTGCTGTAAATGTACAATATGTTGCTCCGACAGAATTCCAATCAGTATTACCTAAAGATAGGATTTTATAAGAAGTTCCTATACTTGCAGCAGTAATTGGGGTAGACGTTGCAATTATATTCCACTGATCTTGTGATAAATTTCCTAAAGAGGTAATTTTATATTCAGTCCCAATAATTAATTCATTAACTAAAGTTTGCGGAGCATTATTAGAATAATAAAGTAATTCTGTGTACGAATCAAACGAAGTTGATATTGAAACATCACCGTATTTGCTATAGACTGCAATAGTGTTGTCGTTATTCATAAACGCAATTTTATTGCCAAATAATCCACTCGACTCGGGATAGTGATTGACTAATGACTGCGAAACAGTATAGCCGGTAGAACTATTGCTGTAAACTACTACACTTCCTTGTTGATTAATGGTACCTACACTAGTATGATCATCTGATATTGCAAGGAAGTCGCTGTACTTTGATATCGAAATACTTCGACCAAATCCAGTAGTAGTTCCGGTTAGTGTCTGATAAGCAGTCAACCCTGCTCCGGAATTTTTGTATATATTAACTACACCGGGTAGTGTATTGCTAGATGATGCAATTGCAAAAGTATTTCCATCTTGGCTTAGAACTAAGGAACTTCCAAAATTACTTCCTGTGGCTGCACCTACATATGTTTCGCTAAAGTCGTATGTCCAGCTATTAGATACAAATGTTAATGCTCCTGCAGGTGTACTATCCGGACTACCACTGAGCAACAATGTATTCATACTCGCAACATTAGTTGCGATAAATGTTAGTAGCGGGTTACCATTAAATTCAACTGAAGATATATTAGTATTCATATCTTGTGAACTTCTTACGATAATATAGTTGTTACCTAAATTATCAGAACCTTTACTTACAACTAAAGTTCCAGGCAATATATTTGTTCCACTAACAGTCATTCCGCTAGCAACACGTCCAATATTTGCACTACTAGCAAAAGTTATTTTTGTCAGTACACCTTCAACAATTTGTCCAGAAGTAAATCCGGCTCCCTGAACGATCATGCCTGCTCTAATACCGCTAGTAGATGTGACCACTAAGGTACCAGCAGAGCTGCCGACTGGATTGTAGGTTGTAGTTTGCTCTATCGTTGTTTTGTATGATAATTTATATACTTTACCTTTATTGTTTGAATAACCCAAAGCACTAACATATAACACGTTATTGCCAAATACCATCTGTGATCCAAAATTTTCATTGGCAGTAGGAACTGGACTAACAATAGAATCAACTAACGAATAGTCATTATTAATATCTTTTTTGTATATACTAATTACACCTTGGCCAACATGTGCATTGGATTCATCACCACTAATCTTATCGACTGCAATATAAGGAATTATTTTCCAATAAAGTGATACTGTTGTTGGTGTTTGATTATAAGAAGCCTGTAGTGCTTGATAATATACATTATTATAAAGAACTACATTATTAAGAACATAATCTACACCGGTAGACCATATTCCCTGATAGTTGGTTTTAATATATCCGGCAAGTGGGCTACCAGAAACTAACCATGTGCCGTCTGCACTGATTGCAACTACTGTTGCATATAAATTAGGTTGGCTGGTTAAAAAGTAATTTGTTGATAAGAAAGGAATAGGAATAGCACCTCGGCGTTCCCAGGCTACTGATTTTCCTACTTTATCATAAACATATAATGAACCTTGTGAGTTTCCTACAGTCATTACTGAATTTTGACTGTTCACAGCAATAGTTGAGCCGAACGTAAATCCTGCGGAAGGCGTAGGATTAGATAGTGACTTTTGCTTGTAAACTGGGGAGTATTTGTAATTTGCCCACTGTCCGCTACCATTATCATCGACCCAAATTAATGAACCGGGAGTCAGGTGAGTTAGTTTTAAAGTGTCTAAGATATCTAAGGACGCTGTACGCTGTGTGATCAATGAGTAAATTATTAGTTCATTGTATGAGGTAAACGGTTGTGCTACTGTTAGGTTAGACGCAGTAATAGTAAACGAATTTAATGTTACTGTTGCTACTTGATAGAATCCATCAAAACTTCCAGACTGTGCTAAGCCAACATAAGATCCAGCGACGATAGGAACAATATTCTGTGTAGTAATAGTCAGTGTTGTACCGTCATATGTTACATTAGTAGCACGAATTAATAAATCAGTAAATCGATAGATATTCCAGCTTGGGCCGTCAAATGCACACCAAACATATTGTCCATTAGATAATTTCGTAATGTCTTGTTTAGTAATATCTGAAATATATCCTAAAGAAAATACCACATCGGCTGGATCAACATAGCCAGCACTGCGCAATAACGGAGTTGAATTTACTAATGCAGGGAACGGATTAGAGTTATATCCAAGAGATTTTACATAGATATCATTAGGAGTTTGTTGAATAATAAACGGACTTACTGAAGAATCAATTCTTGGTGATAGTAAATATCCTTGGGGATTATTTTTAACTACGCTTGCATCTAATACAATTTCAATATCTTCAAAAGCATTTGCAGCACCATATTGTCCGACACGTAGTGCCCACTCTTCGTAGAATGTTAGGCTCTCGGCTGCATCTGAACTAAGGACTCCAAACAGTTGATTAAGAACATTTTGTGTTCCTTTTTCACGAATCATTCCCTGATAAAATTTAAATTCGCTAACCGAGTCTTGAATAATGTTATCTAAATATTGACGTTTTTGATAGCCAATTAAATGGTGTGCCATTGTTTGTTGATCGGTATTAAAACTATCAACTTCTAAACTATAGAAATCTGTAAATTGTGTAGCAGAGTTAGTCCAGTTAGGCAAAATTTGAGCTGTAGGTTTTGATGATAGTTGAATCCAATCAGATGCGATAAATGTAGAGGTGCCTGCTGTAAATGCTTTAGCACTATAATAGTAGCCTTGATATAGAACAATGTCAGCCATGTTGTAATCTTGCCAAGGCTGCCATGCTTCTACGGTTGCAGAATCAAATATAAACCCGGGAATATCTAATCCGCCATACCATCCGGTGGTAACATAGCCGGATAATTTAATGCGGTCACGGCGATAACCCGTTGGGGGATTATATATAACATCGTTAAAAATATCAATATTATCAATTAATGCCACATGTTCATTTTGTATTAGATAAAAACTTGCACAGTATAGTCCTTCAGAATTTTCAGAAGTGTATGTGACAGTATTTCCATTGCGATATGATGATAGCTGGTTAAGTGGTATAGGCGTTCCGTCAACTTTAAATATTTCATAATCATTGAAAGAATTTCCAATACTATCGACAACAGTTAAATTATTAGTAAATGTTACACCGCCGGCGGCTGGGCTTAGGCTTATTACAGAACTGCCGATATTACTTAAACCAGAAAGCAATTCCCATTGTGTGATTTCAAACACATCCGAAGATGGAATATTATAAATTGCACTATAATAACTGCCATTAAATTTAACAATAGTACCGTAGGAATATTCTTGATTTGGTAGCCATTCGCTCCACTTATCCTGTCCCGATGACCAATTTTGTGTGGTCCAGAACATAAATTCCTTAGCACTAGTTGACCAATTGGTTACTGCGGCTAAATTATTATTGAAGTTGTTAAAAACAAAACCTTGATCAATCAACCACTGTTCATATCCTAACATAAAATCTACAACTTCTTGAACTGTGGTAAATGTTGTGCCGTAAGGAGCAGAATTTACTGTGTTACGATCCCAAGACTTTCTAAATTGTGCTGTTACACCACCGACAATTGGCAATTGATTTAATGTTACAAAGCTAGTTGTATCAAAACTTGAACCGGCGGTTGTATTTGCTGTTGATCTATAATAAGCATTACCGTATTGGATCACTTGTCCAATAATATATTGCTGTCCGGGAGTCCACACAACAAATTCCTCCGAGATACCCCCGACATTAATACTAATACCAGATTCCAAATAACTGTAATAGTTAAAATAAGGTTGAGATTTGCTGTAGCCCTTAACTTCAAAACCAGATGCACTCTTAGTAATAATTACGCCGCTATAGGTTAGCTTTTTAACAGGGCTCGATGTGTTCAAGAAAATATTATAGCTTTCTGTAGGAATAAAAACACTACCTGTTGCTAGTGGCGTTTTGCTTTCTAATAATAAATTAAACTGTGGCTGATTAGTAAATGCTCCAACGCGATAACTCAGTTGTGGTGTTAAAGATTTTAAATCAGTATTATAATTATTATAAGATTCTAAATTATTACTGAATATAACATTTAAAATAAGATCAACTACATAGTTAACAATACCCGCAGTTTGTATTCTAGTTGTGCTTGAATATATACTTGGAACAACTACATCAGCTGGACGAATACGCAATCCGGTATCTTTATAAACTAGTTGGCCGGCAACGTTACGGACAATGCGAGATCTGTCTAATAGTACTCCAAATGTTTTTGCAGGAGTTAATAACATACTTGCTATTAACACACTAAATGGATAATAGCTACTTCGACGCCACGCTGATTCAACTGGACTTATGTCGCCAAATACAAAATTATTATCTGCATTGGGAGAAAATGTTCCGGCAGCTAATCCTGATTCGAGCGGACTTATTAAATTGCCAGCTTCGTCAACTGGAATATGATTTATTAAAAATGGTCTTGCATACTGTAATACTACCTCTGGCGGTACTCCGGGTTTGCGAATAGTACCGGTAGATAAGTCTTCCCACATAACTAGATTATCGCTAGTGTACGGTGTTGGACCATAGACACTTGTCCACCAACTTGGTTCAACTGTAAATCCTAACATTTCCCAAGGACATAAATGCGGACGATCTGTATCAAGCATATAGCGATAGATACCTCTCCAATATCCCGGGGCTGGATTGCCGTTAGGCATTACATCTAAAGAATAGTTGTAAGTAAATGTGTTTGATGCATCGTAAGTTAACGGCTGAGTAAAATCAACACCGACTAACCCAGTCCATTTATAAAATGTAGGTGCTAGTACTTGATTAAATTCTTCTAGACTATAATCTGTCTTTCTATTATATCCAGGAATCACTGAAAATATATCAAAGATACTAGGATCATATTTGACTTTAATATTATTATAAATTCTTGTTTCTAATTCTAATAACATTGCATCGCGGTAGTCGCCGTAAGTTAATATAACGCTACCGTCATGTCCTTGAATCATATATTGTGGAGAATATAATAGTGTAGAATCTAGATATATTTGAGGAACATATGCTGGCCAAATACCTAATTTTGTAGGAGTCTCTGGAACAAAGCATCCGTCAGTACTATCGTATTCAACAGTAGTAATAGTATCGCCGGTTAACAGTGCGACTGAAGGATCAATTACAATTGTTGCTTGATCACTAAACGTATAATCACGTCCATATATTAATTGTTTTTTAACACCGTTTGATTTTTGATATACAAGTACTGCTTTATTAGACAAGCTGTCTAGACTAAACACTGAACTCAGTGGATAGATTTTGATCCTGTGATCAACTACTGTAAGATCAGTAGTAACCGCAGCACCGTATGGAACCATGTCGCTAAAGTAATAAGGTGCAGTATTTGGTCTATTAGCATTAATTTTTTGTAAGGTTAGGTCAACTAATGTAATAGGATCAGCATCAATACCTAACGAACTAGCAAC
>Ga0214192_1000514_pt1 | contig 23950 bp, 20 predicted proteins | sample TroBogEpilimnion_44_FD_153030 | JGI IMG/M metagenome (GOLD analysis project Ga0214192, IMG submission 153030) | Freshwater microbial communities from Trout Bog Lake, WI - 29JUL2008 epilimnion | ecosystem: Environmental > Aquatic > Freshwater > Lake > Epilimnion/Euphotic zone | place: Trout Bog... | reverse complement strand
CCGATCTGACCAATCCGGCGCATTCCAACAAACTCCCGCGCAGAATGCGGACCTCGCGCTGGATGGCTTTCTCCCGCCGAAGGTCAAAGGCCCACCGAATGCGACCCAGTTCGATCCATTCATGAATCACCTTAAGGGGGCGGTCGAGCAGCAGCGCGGCCATGGCCATCGTCACCAGGCCGCCTGTCGCGGAAATCCTGAAGTCGAAATGGCGGTCAGGCATCACGGGCGGCTGGGGGACGTCGGCGGATCGACGGCAATTATTATCAGTATAACGGACTATTTCTCCTTGATTTCTCACTTAATTCCTCCACACTTCACTTACTTTAGTGAAAGGCTGCGTGTGATTCAAGGAAAAAAACCAACTATTCATCAGATTTTATCAGCAAGGCTGAGAAAATGCCGTCAACGTCTCGGTTTAACCCAGCAGGGGTTGGCGGATTTAACGGGATTTTCGCTCAGTGCCATTGGCAACTGGGAAAGCTGTCAAAATGCCCCGAGCCCCAACAAACTCGGCCTGCTGGCGCAGAAACTGGGTGTCAGTATTGATTATCTTCTAGGCCATGAACCGGAGCCCGCCCATGAAGTGGAAGATTCCGGAAGCTTTCTGCCCTCGAATATCCGGCGCATTCCGATAGTGGCCTGGGCACAGGCGGGTGTGCTGAAGGCGTACACCGATCTTGACGACAGCTGGCATGAATTCACGGCCACGACCTGTCGCGACGAAAATTGTTTTGCAGTGACCATTGAAGGCGATTCCATGGAACCCAAATACAGCACGGGTGACATTGCCATTCTCATGCCCAGCGTGGAACCGCGCAACGGCTGTCTGGTGGTGTGCAAATTGAAAAACGAGGGGGTGTTCTTCAAACTGTTTCATCAATCCAGTGATGCCCGGTTGATCCGCCTCTCTAGTTACAACTCAGTCTATCCGGTCATGGAAAGTCAGCGGCAGGATATTGTCTGGGTTTACCCGGTGCATCAGGTCGTCAAAAATGTCTGGCGGTGAGGTTGCCAGGCGGGCGGGCGTGGATCCGTAGCAAATTTAAGCAGATCGGCCGTTGGAGTCTTAGAAGGATTTTCGTCACCTCAAAATAACTTGCAAATCCACGCAGCAGGATGAAAATGCTGGGGACTCGTTTCGATGGCTCCACTCCGGCTGTGGATCAGATGACAGGTCGGAAATCCCATTTACCCAAAGGAATTTAATTTGAAAAACAACTCTCTTTATTACCGGCTCTTTATTTCATTGCTGATTCTCTCCATCGTGTCTGGTGCTCATGCCGAACCGGAGTTGCGTGAAGTTCAGGGGCACGTCCCTGCGGCGGTGTCCAGGCTGAAAGCCCGGGCTCATTACGAACGGCGCGGACAAATGCAGCTGGCCATCGGACTGCCAGTCACAGATCCGTCCGCGCTCAAGGTTTTCCTGGATGACCTCTACAACCCGTCCAGCCCGCAGTATCATCAGTATCTGACTCCGGACCAGTTTACCGCCCGCTTCGGGCCATCCGCAGACGCCTATCAGAAGGTCATTCAATTCGCCCAGTCCAATCATCTTCAAATCACCGGCAAGCATTCCAATCGCATGTTGCTCGAGGTCAAAGCCACTGTGTCGGAGATTGAAAAAGTCTTTCACGTCCGGCTGAACACCTATCAACATCCTACCGAGAACCGCACTTTTTTTGCCCCGGATCGCGAGCCTTCCATACCGGCGGGTGTTCCCATTCTCCACATCAGCGGGCTGGATAACTTTCAACTTCCCAAAAGCCGGTTGAAGAATAGCCCCTCAACCAACACGGTCACCCGCGTTGGAACCGGTCCCGGTAACAAAGGTTACATGGGAAAGGATTTCCGGAATGCCTACGTTCCGGGAGTGACCAATACCGGCGCGGGGCAAACGGTCGCCTTGCTTGAATTCGACGGCTATAATGCGACGGATATCACCCAGTACAAGACTTACGCACACATTACCAACAACATCATTCTGAGCCGGGTTTTGTTAAATGGTTTTAACGGTTCGGCAGGGAATAATAATTCAGAGGTCGCGCTGGATATTGAAATGGCCATGGCGATGGCTCCGGGTTTAACCAGGATTGTGGTCTATGAGGAAGCCTATCCGTATAACGATGCCCCGGCGGCGGATATCCTGCTCAACAGGATCGCCACCGATAACAGCGCCAAACAGATCAGTTGTTCCTGGGTAGTGCCGCTGGATGCCACTTCGGAACAGATTTTCCAACAGTACGCCTCACAAGGACAAACCTTCTTTAGTGCCTCCGGCGATTCCGGCGCGATGGTGGGCGACATTGTTCAACCCTCGGATGATCCCTACATCATCCAAGTGGGAGGTACGACTTTGACCACATTGGGTGCAGGTGGACCGTGGCTGGGCGAGGTGGTTTGGAATAACAATGGGGGAGGCAGCAGTGGTGGCGTGAGCCATGTCTATCCCATTCCTTCCTGGCAGACGGGTGTGGATCTGACCGGAACCGGAGGTTCAACCAGTTTTCGCAATTTTCCTGACGTGAGCCTGGTTGCCGATAATGGACAACCTGAGACGGTAGGTGGAACCAGCTGTTCCGCTCCTCTTTGGGCTGGTATCAACGCGTTGATCAATCAGCAGGCTGCCGCCACCGGCAAACCGAGTGTCGGCTTCCTCGCCCCTGCCATTTACCGACTTTATTCCCAGAACAACTACACCTCCAATTTCCATGACATCTATCTTGGTAACAGTGTGATTTCCAATTCCGTCCAGCAATTCCAATCCCTGATTGGTTATGATCTCTGCACGGGTGTCGGGACTCCCATCGGCAACGTTCTGATGAACTCACTGCTGGCCTCGCCGGACCCTCTTCTGATCACACCTCAGTCCACCCTCTACATGAACGGTCCGGCGGGAGGGCCTTTCAATGTTACCTCTGGAACACTGACCATCACGAACACCAGCTCCTCATCGTTGAATTGGGCCGTGATTAATCCCTATGGCTGGTTGAGTGTTTCGTCTACCAACGGTGTCCTCGCGGCTCACGGTTCGGTGACGAATTTTGGTGTGGCGCTGAATGCCGGAGCCAACGGATTGTCCGCAGGAACTTATGATGCGACTCTGTGGTTCACCAACCTGACGACCCATATCGCCCAATCGCTGCATGTCGCCCTTACCGTGGGGCCGTCGCTTCCGCTCAATGGTGGTTTTGAGGAAGGCGATTTCTTTGACTGGATTCTCACCGGGGATAATGGAGCCAACAACTTTGTGGATGACGGCACTTATACAGGATTCACTTCCCATACCGGGTTTTATTTTATGACCATGGGTGAGCAAAGTCTTCCCATGGCCACGTTGTTTCAGCAAATGCCCACCTTTGCCGGCCAGCCTTATTCGCTCACCTTTTACCTCCTGAACCCGGACTCGGGATTCGGAACGTCACCGAATGAATTTTCCGTTTCCTGGAATGGAACCACGCTCTACGATCAGGCGAATGTGGCGACGCTGAACAGTTGGACCCGGATGAAATACAACGTTCTTGCCACCAACACACTCAGTACCGTGACCTTCGGGGCCTACAACACCAACACTTACTTCGCCATTGATGATGTCTCCCTGACCGCACTGCCGCAGCCCACTTTTGTTTCCCGGACCCTCAGTGGCAGCACGCTCAATCTCACCTGGAGCACCATCAACGGATTCAATTATCAGTTGCAAAGCAGCACCAATTTGTCCGCAAACAACTGGATCAATGTGGGCCCCCTGAGCAACGCCACCAGCTCCACCCAGAGCGGGTCGGATACCGTTACACCCAATTCCAGAAACTTCTACCGAGTCATCCTTCAGCCTTAGTTCACGAAATGAAAATGCCCCCGGTTGGGTGGAAATCCACATCAGCCGGGGGCTGTTTCCAGCGGATTGCCTGGAGTCTTACCAGCTATAGTGCACTTTGTACGTGATGACTTTTTCCTGATCCGGTTTGACCGTCACAAGGAACTCAATGGTCTGGGAATCCTTTTTCTTGAACTCATCGGATTTCTGGGTGATTTGCCAGTTGTTCCAGCGATAGAGCGGTTCGACCACGCGGATGGTGACATCCTCTTTCTTCGGATTGCGCAATTGGATTTTGAATGTCTCCTCCATCCATTTTGACCCCGTTTCGACGTGGAAATCGGTTTGGTGCCGCTCTCCGGTCAGGTCGAACGCCGTGCCGGTGGTGACATGAATGGTTTCATTGCGGGGAGTATGATCAATCTGATCTTCGCCGGTGAACTCCAACTGCCCATCGTCGTTTCGTCTGTAAAAACGCAGTTTGCCCTTGGGCAGAGCCATTCCCAGATGATTGCTCTCTGAATTGACGATCTCGCGGGTAACCAGGATTTTGTGGTTGCCCTCCCGGCCAAACGACGGATCCTCATAGCGACCTCCATAAAATCCAAAACCGCTTGCGCCGTTGTAGACATAGATTACCGGCGCATGAATTCCGGTGGCATGAACGAACTCGACTTGCTTTGTTTCGTGATCGCGCAACGTGGTGGGTTGAGCCAGGGAATAGAGATGGAACTCGTCAAAGGATTTCTCGGTGACAGACCTATCCATCGGTTCGGGAGCGTTTGCTTTCATGGCAAACATCACTTCTCTTCTTTGAGCTGGCTGAATTTTATTCACATCGCCAGCCATCAGTTTGATGCGGGCATCGCGGAAAGTTGTACCGCTATGATTGTTCATGGTGATCCAGCCGGAGCAATCCACCATGTCCCCTTTTTCCGGAGCCACCAGATTGTAAGCCGCTTCCCACGAGAATCCTCCGGTGATATAGCCGATCTCGGCATCCACATGGCCGGCCCTGGATGATTGAATACGCCAATTAAATGCAGGTTTCAGAATCGTGTCGTCACCCAGGCTGGGGAAGAGCGGAAGCCCGGGCAAAGTGAACTGAAGCTTGTTATTCACTTCAATGATGGGCTGTTCCGAACCACCGCCGGGGACAAATCCGCTGCGGATGATCCTGCCGGGAACCAGGGTCCACGCCTTGTTGGAATCATCGTTGCGATCGGTTTGAAAATCAATCGTCTTGCCTTCAAACAATGACAGGAGCAATTCCTGGTTGACCGGATCGTTGCGATAATTTTGTTCCTGAATTTGAAAATCAAATTTCTGCGCCGGATCCCGAAGGATGACCGAATCCGTCTCCACGTGGGCGGTTGCCTCGGAATAACGGATTTCATTCAACCCGGCTTTGAGGTCCAGCGGAACCTGATCCCGCACCACGGCGAAGTTCTGATTGTAAATGGTCAGGGACGGTGCGGCGTGGAGGCTGGAGACACCTAACAGGCAGAGGCTTAGAGTGACCGAAATAGATCGATTCATAAAAAAGGGGGATGGAAATGGAAATGGGGACGTGGACTTGAAACAGTAACATGGCTTTTATCGGGTGAAAAATATTATGGAACCTTGGTTTCCTTTTTGGAATTTTTCCGGGAACGGAATGCGAGCCATACCGTGGAGGCGAAACTGGCTCCACGAATGATTCGTTTGATCCAGACAGCGGGTCCGGAGGCGGGGTTTGCCTGGGTTTCACTTTTGCCTCGTTGAAAGGCTGAAACCACGGAGAGCAACGAAGTGGCACCTGTGGCGATGGAGCCCAATGATTTGGCCTGTCGAACCACCGATTGAACGCCGGTCTTGAGAGTCAACAAATCGCGTTCCATCTGGGCGCGATTCAAGTCGCTCTCGGCCAGGAGCAGTTGCTTGCGCAATTGGGTCGGGGTCAGCTGAGAATCTTTTCGAGGCATGCGCGATCCTTTCTGAGTTGATCCAAAGTGGCTGACATGGTTTCCCATTCCGCGAGAATGCGGTTGAATCGCTGGTAAAGCAGTGCCGCGGCAATCGCATAGAGCGCTGTGAGTGCCAGCAGCACCCCCAGAGGGGAAATTGCCCAGAAAATCACGACAACAGCGGCGCTGAAGGTCATTCCGGCCAGCAATCCGAAGACCGCGATGCACAAAGCGATGATGAGGGAACGCAAGAGTTTCTCGCGTCCCTCCTGAACTTCCAACGCCAACAGCTCCAACCGGTTTTCACCAATGGTCAGCAACCGGCGGACAAAATCCTTGGAGGCGCCCCCGAGTTGTCCGAGGCTGACGGCGGATTCTTCCATAAAATGGCTGGTTCGGATTAGTTCTTATTACAGCAGGAACGACGGGCCAGCAGGTAACCGATCAGCACGCCCACTCCGACTCCGACAGCGATGGCGGGATAGGGGTTTTCGTGCACGGCCTGGTCGGCTGCTTTCGCGCCTTCAACGGCTTTGACTTTGACGCGTCCGGCGATTTCCTTGGCGCTTTCAAGGGCTGCGGCGAGGCGTTTGCGGGCTTCGCTGACCTTTTCCCCGGCCACATCGGCCGTGGCGGCCATCAATGCACTGGCATCCTCCGCCAGTTGGCTAAGACCGATATCATGTGTTTCTTCGCTCATAATGTTTCTCCTTGCGGTTTTTTATGGTTGATTACTTCGACTCTTGGATTGAATGCTCCCGTGCGACGGGTTCCATCCTAAATCGTTTCTATTCTTTGGACAGAATCCAGCGGACGCATGTTCAGGGTAAAACAGATTTTTATTCATTTCCATCCAAAACACATTCCAAAATCCTTGCTCTTTTACGAGTTGATGGGGCATTGTCTCAGGACAGAACCACGATCGGCTAAGGGTGCCGGGGCGTGAAATCCAAATAAATAATGCAGCAGGCTAATTGAGGTCATCGAACCTGAGAACATAATGAGTGCTACTGATTCGACACGTCGCGATTTTATCAAGGGCTCGGCCATCGCCGGGATAGGGGCTTCACTGGTCGGCCTGTCCGGCCAAACGGCCACGGCTGCAGGTTCCGGTGCGCAAAAGGCAGTGACACTTCCCAGCGGAGTCAAGATCGCCGGCGGTATCAGCACCGTCCGCCCGCGGCCCAAGGGTCAGATGTCCGTGCATGATCTGACCACCCAGCCGCTTGAAAAAGTGCGCGTGGCCGTGATTGGACTGCATCGCGGCATGACCCATGTGGAATCCGCTTTGGGAATTGAATTTGCCGAAGTCGTTGCTGTCTGTGACATCGTGGCCGAGCGCGCCAATGGTGCCGCCGATGCCTGCGTGGCGAAAGGCCGGAAACGGCCCGCTGTTTTTAGTGGCACGGAACATATTTGGGAAAAAATGGTGGAAATGGATGGAATTGACGCCGTTTATATCGCCACGCCCTGGGAATGGCATGTGCCGATGGCCCTGAAAAGCATGCAGATGGGCAAACACGCTTTCGTGGAGGTTTCAGCCGCGGTCACTGTGGAAGATTGCTGGCGCCTGGTGGATACTAGTGAGAAGACCCGCAAACATTGCGTGATCCTGGAGAATTGCTGCTATGGCGAGAACGAATTGTTCATGCTGAACATGGCGCGCGAAGGGGTTTTCGGAGAATTGAACCACGCGGAATGCTCCTACATTCATGATTTGCGGGGATTATTGTTCACCACGGATTCCGAGGGTGACTGGCGCCGGGAATATCACAAACAATACAACGGCAACCTGTATCCCACCCATGGATTGGGTCCCGTGTCTGAATATTTGGGCCTGGGTCGTGGTGATCAATTCAAGTTTCTGGTATCCGTGAGCTCGCCTGAGCGCGGTTTGACCAAACAACGCGCAGACCATAATCCCGGCAACGGCAAGTACAACGGGGAAACCTATTACTGCGGCGATATGAACACCTCGATCCTCAAGACTGAGTTGGGTCGTACCATCATGCTGCAACATGATGTGGTCAGCCCGCGTCCCTACAGCCGCATCAACGCCTTGTGCGGTGATGAAGCCACCTTCTTTGATTATCCTCCCCGTTTTGCGCTGAACAGCCCGCACAAGTATGGCTTGGAAACTGGTGGTTCTGAATCGTGGATCACTGACAGGGATATGGCGAAGATGCGCGAACTCTTCACCCATCCGCTTTGGAAAAAACTGGCTGAACGCGCCAAGGGCGGAGGTCATGGCGGAATGGATTTTGTGATGAACTGGCGCTTGCTGGATTGCCTGCGTGCCGGACGCACCCCGGACAGCGTGGTATATGATGCCGCGGCCTGGAGCTGTTTGATCGAGATTTCTTCCTACTCCGTGGCCACCGGCAGCATGCCGGTCACCATCCCGGATTTCACCCGCGGTTTGTGGAAGGACATCAAACCCCTCGGCGTTGCCGAGAAATCGGCTTAAGACAGCGGCGCAGCGAATGGATCCGTGGGCGGGCTTTGCATTCCATGCGAATGCAAGGCATATTCCCGCGTTCGTAACCATTTTATGGCTTACAAAATATTTGTGGATTTTGCTCTGAGCCCGGAAGCGTTGTCACTGTTGCAGGAAGGAACGCAGGGGCACACGCTGGTTTTCCCGGAAAAACCCATCGCCTCCGTGTTGGCCAAGCCGGAACGGGATCCCCGATTCGCGACGGCGGACATTGCCTTTGGCCAACCCCTTCCCGAGGACATCCGGGAATCGACCCAGCTGAAATGGGTTCACGTCAGCACCTCGGGTATCACGCGTTACGACAACGCGGAATTCCGCTCTCTTTTGGCCAAACGCCGGATCCTGATGAGCAATAGTGCGAGCGTCTACAACGAAGCCTGCGCTGTTCATGCCATGAGTTTCATCCTCGCACAGGCGCGACAGCTTCCTGCCTCCCTGCGCACCCGGGTGGGAAACGGAGACGACGCCTGGCGCATTCTGCGGGGCTCCACCACCACCTTGCGGGGCGAAACCGTCTTGATCCTGGGTTACGGTGCCATCGGCAAAAGGCTGGCTGAATTGCTCCAACCCTTCGGCGTTCAAGTGATTGCCTGTCGGCGCAATCCGCGCGGCGATGAGCATGTGCGCATGATCTCGACGGAAGAATTACCGCGGGTGTTATCGAAGGATGCCGTGCATGTGGTCAACATCCTGCCGGACAACCCGGAAACCCGCCATTTCTTCAATACCGAACGCTTCGCCCAGATGCGGCCAGGGGCGGTTTTCTATAACATCGGACGTGGAACAACGGTGGATCAATCAGCGCTGCTTGCCGTTTTAAGATCGGGCCATCTCGCTGCGGCCTGGCTGGATGTGACTGACCCGGAGCCCCTGCCGGAGGGGCATCCCTTGTTGGGCGAACCCCATTGTTATATCACTCCGCACGTGGCCGGGGGACATTTGAATGAGGCACTGACTCTGGTGAACCATTTCCTGCAGAATTTCCATCGCTTTGTTCAAGGCGAAGATTTGCTCGACCCGATTGTTTGAAGTCGGGGCCGTCTGACTTTTTTCAACGCATTACGAGCACGGTCCAGACCAGGAAGAAAACCCAGGGAATCAGCACCGGACCGCACAGCCCCATGCAAACTGTCAGGAGCGAACCGTGTACCGGCGGCAACCCTTTGGGCAGGCCTTTGTGGGATTGGGCGCGCAAGCGCAGCAACATCAGGATCGCAGCCAGAATTGTGGGATAGATCAGGATGGTCATTATCAGGCCCGCATAGGGAACGATATCAAACAGGATGGTGTTCATCCGGGCATAGGCGGGACGCGAGAAAGTCACCGGGGCATTGAGGGAGATGGCATAAGCCGTCAAAAGAAAGGCCTGAGAACTGACCAGCCAGCTCAGGCGATGATTGATGAGCTGGTCCTCGTGTTCGATCTCCGAGCGAAGGATGCGATAATGATCCACGCTCAATTCATCTTTTTCAGGATTTGAAGTATTCACAATGTATAAAACGGCATGAATCTCCACGGATTTCCCGTTTTCGGCAAGTGAACAGATGAGGGTATCTGCCGGGGGGTCGAAGCTAAGGGGGGCAGCTTGAGTCAGGTATGAACCTGATTTTGAAGGCGACATGGCTACTGAGCGGCGGGGAAGCCGCTGTGTCCCAAAGATTATTGGCGAAACGGACTTGTTAATTTTGCGTCTTCACGCCCGGGCTCAAGTCATGCCGGTCGTGGTTGGCACTGCCGTGGGGTTCACGTCCATAATGAAAACCCTTGGAATCCTCATATCCTACGGGCAGCGATCTTTCCATCGCTGAACGAAGTTTATAAAAAATCCTGGAGAACGTCCCTTTGCGTTGGCCCATCTCGTTTCCGTTCACTGTCATAGTTCCAAACTATTCTAGAGGATAAACGGCATCCTTCCCTTTTTTGTTTATAATTCACCCAAATTAATTAATTCAAATGGGTCTGGAGGAATAAAACTCAAAGGAGTCCGGTATGCCAAGCACTAAATGAAAAAAGTTTTCAAAAAAGTAACAAAGCAGCTTTTTGCACTGAATCTCTTCAGGTTCGACTCCGCTTTAACACCGTGGTTTCTAACGTTTTAGGAACTTGGCCACGGCCTCGGTGCGGGTGCGGACCTGCAGTTTCTCGTAAATGCGGCGGATGTAGGTGTGGACGGTCTCGTAGCTGATGCCCATTTTCTCGGCGATTTCCTTGTAGAGAAATCCCTGGCTGAGGAAATCCAGCACTTCCTGCTCGCGTGCCGAGAGGTTTTCGGTGGGTTGCTGGGAGACACCGGATTTTTGAAAGGATTGAACCACTTTGCGGGCGATGTGGGTGGTCATGGGCGAGCCGCCGCGCAGGACTTCGCGGACGGCATCCAGAATTTCCGCGCGGGGCGCCCGTTTGAGCAGGTAGCCGCTGGCTCCGGCAGCCAGTGCATTGAAAATGTTCTCGGTATCCTCATAGGCGGTCAGCATCACCACCTGGGTGTCCGGTATCAACTGCTTGAGGCGACGGACGCATTCCACTCCATTGATGCCAGGCAGGTTGATGTCCATGAGCACCACGTTGGGCTTTTGCTTCGGCAAGGCCTCAATGGCCGCCTCGGCGCTGGGGAAATGACTCAGGCATTGGAAACCCTCCTCGCGATCAATCATGCGCGCCAGCGTGGCCCGCAGTTGTTCGTTGTCCTCGACTATGGATATTTGAACGGACATTTTATTTCTTGATTGGAACCGTCAACTTCGCGAGGGCTCCGCCTTCCGGTGCGGCGCTCAGCGAAAAGCTGCCGCCCACATCTTCCATTCTTTTGCTCATGTTGCGCAACCCATTTCGCGATTCTTTTCCCTCGAGATTCACCGGGCCTTTTCCGTTGTCCTGCAGCTCTAGGATGAACTCCCCGGGCAGAATCTTCAATCCCAGCCGGACCTCCGTTGCGCGGGCGTGCTTGACCACATTGGTGATGGCTTCCTTGGCGCAGAGGAAAACATTGTGGCGGACTTCCGGGGTGATCGAGGCTTCGGGCAACTGCGCCGGGATGTCGAGCCGGTAGCGGATTTCGGCGATGGCAAAGTATTCCTGCGCGTATTTGCAGATGTAATTGATGAGGCCTTCCAGGGTGTCGTTGGAAGGGTTGACCGTCCATACGATTTCATCGAGAACGCGGGAGGTGTCACGCGCCGTCTGGGTGATCAGGCGGGCATGGTTTTCCACCTCGGCGGGATCTCCTTTATCACTTTCCACCATTTCGCTGAGGAGGGAGATCTGCGTCATGCTGGCGCCGAGTTGGTCATGGATGTCGCGGGCGATGCGGGATCGTTCGTTTTCCAAAGCCTGCTGGCGGCGCATGCCTTCGAGATGTTTTTCCATCCTTTGAGTGTAAAGGTAATGCACAATGGCCAGGGTGATGGCGGCGAGAATCAGGCTGCTCCAGGTGATGAACCACCAGGTGCGCCAGAAGGGCGGCTGGACAAAAATGAAAAGTGTCGCAGGCGTTTCATTCCAGACGTCATCCTCGTTCCCGGCGGTCACGTGAAAGACGTAATGGCCGGAAGGCAGTTTGCTGTAATTGGCCACCCGGGTTTTCACGGAATGACCCGGGCGCGCCTCGTACCCTTCCATCCAGTATTTGAAACGGGTCTTGGATGCACTGGCGAGGTTCAGGCTGGTGTAATGAATTTCGAGGCCTTCCTTGCCCGGCGGAATGACCAGTTCCCGATGCGACTGGTTCAGGAGCGCGTTGGTTTCCTGCAATTCATCCGCAACCATGACGGTTTCAATCACAACCGGCGGGGCATGATTATTCACATGGATGTTCACGGGGTTGACCGTGGCCAGGCCGAGGCTAGTGGGAAACCAGAGCCGTCCATCGCTGGATCGACAGGCGGCGGGTTGTGAGCCGAAGGTGCATTCACTGCTGGGCAAACCGCTGGCTTCGTCGTAGGCGTGACAGGAGATTTGGCCGTAGGCGTGGTTGGTGGGATTGTTCAGCGCAATACGATTGAGTTCCTCTTTGCGGGTGTGCATGAGGCCGGAGAGTGACCCGATCCACAATCCCCCGGTGGAATCTTCCAGCAAATATCCCAGGCTGTCGCTCAACAAACCATCGCTCGAGGTGTAATGGGTCCATTTGCCATCCTTCATTCGTCCCAATCCTTTGCCATGGGTGCTGGCCCAAAGCACGCCGTCCGAATCGACCAGCAGTGCGGAGATGTTTTCACCCGGCAAACCGTCCCTGGTATGGATTGCCTTGAAAACATTGCTCTTGAGACAAGTGAGGCCAAAAGCAGTGCCTATGTAAAGTTGGCCGGAGACATCCTCGGCAATGGCCTGGACGTTGTCCGAGGTCAAGCCATCGGACTCGGAAAATTGGGTCCAGCGGGTGCCATCCCAACGGCTGAGTCCGCTGGAAGAACCCACCCAAATATTGCCCGAGTGATCTTCGAACAGTGCGGAGACATCCAGGTTGTTCTGTCGTGCATACCCGGTCACCACATCAAAGCGATTGGAGTGAAGCTGAAACAGGTTCAAGCCCTGGGTGGATCCGGCGCATCCCGCCCAGACGGTTCCGGAGTGATCCACCAGTACGGATTGGCCGTTGTTATTGACCAGATCCCCGGCCACGCAGGGAAATCCGGTCAGCTCGTTGTCTTGAAAATGACTCAGCCCGCCATGGGAGTTGATCCACAGCCCGCCTCGCGCATCGGCGCAGACGGATTGAACGGTGGTGGCTTCGGTTCCCGGCAACACGGAGAAGGGTTGGCGTTTGATGTGATCCAATCCTTTTCCATCGGTCCCGGCCCAGAGACTGCCTTCGCGGTCAATCACCAGGGAAAGAATGTAATCATGGGTAAGCCCGTCTTCCCGGCTGGTGATATGGCTGACGGAATCACCGCCTTGAAACCAGTAGATCCCATCCCCCAGGGTGCCCACCACCAGGTTGCCATCGGTATCTTCGCAGGCACTGAAAACCGGTTTGGTCCAGGGGGTGATTCCGGCCTTTCCCTGGGTTCTCCCGAGCTTCCATTTCTCCACCAGGCCACCTCCGATGACCCACAAACCGCTTTCCCTCCCTGCCAGCAGAAAATTCAATCCTGCGGGCACGGGAAGGCTCAGTTTGAGCGGCAGCCGATCCCCGGAAAAATCACCGTGCGGATCAATGGCGTAAAGCATGGTATCCGTTCCCAGCCAGAGCAGGCCGCCCTTTTCTGCGGCCAGCGCGCGACAATTGCTTTTGGTTTCCGCCCCCACCAGCCAGATGGAGTTATGCCCCTGATAATGCCGCAACAAACGTCCCTCCGAGGTATACAACCATACGGCACCCAACTCATCCTCGCAGGCGGCGCTGAGGTGTTCTATCCGCTTGCGCGAGCCAGCCCCGAAATCCACGTTTTGAAGCACCCCGTTTTGGATGACCACCACCCCTTCGTTCTTGGTCCCCACCCAAAGAGCACCGGTGCTGTCTTCAAAGAGATGGACAATTTGATCGTCATTCAGTCCCGGCGTCTTGATTTGGTTAAAGATCGTGAATCGAACCCCGTCGAATCTCACCAACCCGCCGAGGGTTCCCAGCCAGAGATAACCGTCATGGGTCTGGGTCATGCTGATCACCGTACCCTCGGGAAGTTTGTCATCCTCCAGTTGATCCCCGGCGGGCCACGATTTCACGTTGTAATGGATATGGCCACTGGCCGGTTTTGCGTCAGCCAGAGTGACCTGGAGCAGCAAGAAAAGGCAGATGATACGAAACCGGTATGGCATGGGGGATTCTTCCGTGGAGAAAAGCTTTCTGTAAAGACGTTTCGAGCCGGACCTCGGGAACGGACGGAGCAACCAGGGCTGCGATCTGCGCTGCCCGTTCCGGAACGGCCCATCAACGCTTGGACATTTTGTTCCTGGCTTTTTGCAGAATATCCCGTTCCTTGTCTGTGAGACTTTGAATGCCGTGCGCGGAGATCTTGTCCAGAATTGGGTCGACCTCGCTGCTGATGAATTCCTGCGGACTCAAGGGCGTATTCGCGCGGGCGGCAGCCTTGGGCGCGGAAGCGGCTGTGGCAAGGCGCACTTTTTGGATGGCCCTGTCGGCTGTCTGTTGCCTGGGCGACTTGGCCGGAAGGGAGGGGAGTTTTTGCCGCAATCGATACCACCATCCCGGTGTGTCCATGCGCATGTAGGCCAGGGCAAAAAGAATTCCACCCAGATGCGCCGTGTGCGCCACACCGCTTTCAGAAGGTACCAGGGTGAAAAACAGGGAAACGGCAATTTCGAAATAGAGAAAGTAAATGATTTTGACCGGGATCAGTCCATAAATATAAATCTCAGCACCGGGATCGATCATCGCAAATGCCGCAATAATCCCAAAGAGGCCCGCCGAGGCCCCGACAGTCGCGCCGCCAAAGTATTGGGGAATCATCCACCCCATCAGTGCCTGAAGGATGCCGCCGACCACTCCGCTCAGGAAATAGATCTTAAGGAAACTGGTCCGCCCCAGGCGTGATTCCACCAGGCGGCCAAAGAAGAAAATACCCAGGCAGTTGCAAAGGAGGTGAAGAAAACCGCCGTGAAAAAATTGAAATGTGATCAACTGCCAGACATATCCATGACTCAGTGCCTGGGGTGTCAGAAAGAGCCATTGCTGATAGGGGACTCTGAAATAGACCGCGTTCATCTGGTCGAGGACAAACACCACGACGAGGGCTGCTATGATCTGAAGCCATGCGGGATGCCTGAGCCACCAATGGTCGCTCTCCTCCGACTGTCTCATGTAATCACGTGTGTCCAACATAATTTCCCAGGTCCAGGTTAATCACGAACGATGGTTGCAGGATAGCCGCCTTCCATGGGTTGAATGACCGGCGGTTTGCGGACTGGCGGTGTTTTTACCACTCCAGCCATCAAAATCCTTGCCATGATAAAACCCGCCAATCCTCCACCCAGATGGGCTGAATGAGCAACTCCGCCGAAGAATCCATCGAGGAGATCTGCCATCGGTGTGTCGCCACCCAGATGAAGGGCCTCGGTTATCCTGCCCAGATAGGTGTCCACCCTGCCCACAAAGGGTTCCACCGGGATGGCCCAGAGCGGATAAAAGATTCCCAGCACCGCCAGAACCAGGCAGAGCCACAGGAAGGAGCGTGCCCTCATTTTCAACGGGATTACCACCAGCAGCATGTAAATGATCTGTTCGGGGTATAACACTGCAAAAGCCGCGATCAATCCGCTCGCCCCGGCCGAGGCACCCAATACCGGAACATCCGGAAACAAAGAGGGAAGCAGAAGCGTTCCCAGCATTTGCGTCAATCCCCCGACGATTCCGCTGATGAAATAGATCTTGAGCATCTCCCATTTGCCGAGTGAAAACTCAACCACCCGGCCAAACACAAAGATGGCAATGGAATTGAAAAGAATGTGCATGATCCCGCCATGCAGAAACTGGAAGGTGAGGATTTGCCAGACGAACCCTTTTTTCAATCCTCCCAGGCTGAGATAAAAAAGCTTTTCCAACAAAGGGCCATCACGGTGGGGAAGGGAGATTTGAAACAGGAATACCGCTATGTTGAATGCCAGAAGCGTCAGCGTCGCCTTCGCCACGGGTGGGCGGCGTCGGGGTATCATGTTTTCACCACTATCCTGCATCGGGTTAAGATAACCCCGAAAGCAGAAGTTTCAATTTACTTTTGATAAACTCTTGATGGCCAATACCCCGGGCAGGCTCTGCACCATTAAAAAGAGAACTGGGCCTGGGTGAACAGGGCGTGTTCCGGTTTGTAACCGACACTTCCCGGCACCGCAAATCGCTGCCTGAAAGTGGTGTTTTCATAGTCCAGGCTGAGTTTGATATTCGGGTTCAAATACCAGTTCAATCCTAAACCCCAGCTCGTGGCTTGATCCGTTACCGATGTGGAGGACCCATAAGGCGTTTTCAGTGTGCCTCCCGACAAGGTATCGGCATCAAATATTTTGTTATCCAGGTTCATCTGTTGAATCCGCGCCAGCAACTCCAGAGCGCCCCAGCCTGTGCCATCCAACACTCCAAACCGCCGAATGGGATCCAAATGCTGGCTTGAAGTATAACGGAAACTATTTTCCTCGCCGGTCAGGAAATACGAACCTTCCAGCTGCCATGCCGCGTTCTTAAACCGCACGTTCGGTGGAAGCCCGGCCGCGGCATTGGCAAATTTTTGCGCGGACAGAATGTATTCCGCATTCAACCCAAAGGGTCCGTAATAATAATAAACCTGGGGATCGACGCGATATTGCGGACCGGCGGAGGTCAGATTGGTGCTATAGGAGAACAAGGCTTGCTGGCCAATGCTGGTGAACTTGGGCAATGCACTCCCCGTGTGCGTTCCATAGGATCCACCAACACCACAGCCAAAGTGTTGAAGCACGGAATTGGATTCGTTCAGGAATGGCTGGAGAAAAATTCTTCCCACCACATCTTTGCCCGAGCCCAGGCCGGTATCCTGACTGGCTCCATCCGCGGCTCCAGTGAAAATCCCGGCTGCATATCCCAACCGCGATGTAAATACGTCGTTGTGAACCATGGCTCCCACATCATAATTGGGTGTGAGTTGGGTGGCGTAACCGGTTTCAATGAAACTGAGTTCCGCCGTGGATTTCAAACGCTCCAGTCCCAAGGGCGATTTATATTTGCCGATTTGAAACTGTGCCTCATTCCAAAAATGGGCATTGACGTAAGCATCATCGAGAATGGCGACGTTGTTGCTGGAGTTGGAGCCATAGGAACCCGAGGGCAAGTCCAGCATGACACGGTAGTTGTAATCCCTCCACACGGTCCCTTCAATGATCGGACGCACCCGCCTAAGAAGAAAGTTGTCCGACGTACCCGGAGCCTTGTGACCGAAATAAAACCGCCCGTCTGACTGTGCGTACCCATGCACATTCATGACAAAGTTGGAGTCGCCTGAACGCACCTGCAGACCGCCTTCGCCAATCGATACCGTTGGCTGGGTTTTGCTTTTTTCGGTGTCGATTTCATCCTTCACCTCTTTGTTACGCTCCAAAATCTTTACCTTCTGCTCCAACTCATTCACCCTCTGAATCAATGCCTGAACCTGTTCTTCGCTCAGTCCGGCATGAGCAAAAGAAGCCATGAGCTGAGCCCCTAAAAGCGTGGCAACCCATTTGGATCGACCCCGGTTTTTGTTTATGATCGTATTCATATCTTTTAACTTTGAATCTCAAATTATTGCGTGCTTTTTGTCTCTTATTTCTTTGAAAAGCGCTTTTTCATTCAAAAGCAAATGTAAAATACGATTAATCTACAGTATGTCAATAGGGATTTGTTATAAGATCTGTAACATACTGTTCTTGAATACTTTCTAAACTATTTTATTGAACATCAGTAATTTCGCGTCTTCCAATCTTGAGTAATTCGATGTGGAATCTATATTGGTGGGTATGAAACTCTCTTTACGGGGTGAGTATGCCCTGAGGGCTCTGGTCGTCCTGGGCTTGAATTATGGTCGCGAGGTGGTTCGCATCCAGACCATTTCAGCCCAGCAAAACATTCCCAAACGTTTTCTCGAACAGATTCTCAATGACTTGAAATCCGCCGGTGTGGTGGAGAGCCGACGTGGCGTGGCTGGCGGGTATCGTTTGAGCAAAAATCCCGAGCTGATCTCCCTCGCGCTGGTCATCCGCCATATCGAAGGACCTCTCGCCCCGGTGCGGTGTGTCAGCGAGAATTATTACTCCAAATGTTCCTGTCCCAATGAGGAGAAATGCGGCATCCGGAGTATCATGAAAGAGGTGCGTGATGCCATCGTGGTCATTTTGGAAAAAGTGAGCGTTGCGGAATTATGCGAACGGGTGAAGCATCTGCAGGGTCCCCAGTTGAACCCGCTTGATTATATCATTTGAATCAGGCTAGATTCCGTCGTTCGTCCCGGATTTTTCAGCTCACGCTCAAGGGGCCGTTTGCGAAGGTGACCAGAACAGCTTAAGATCACGATAACAAAATATATTATTACATGATTTACAGTCCTTTTTCCGCTGTTGATAAAAATTCCCTCCGCAATTTAGCCGTCAATAGGTTGCCGCTATTTCTGGCCCTGTTTTTCCTGACCCGACCCTTGCACGCAGCGGAAGTGGATTACGGTAAATTGGGCGTCGCAAACAAAGCACAGATGGACAAGGCCATCGAACGCATGAAGTCCTCGTTGGTGCGCATCCGCGTCGTCTCCAGCGAATATCGGGATGGCCGTGAAATCCGCGTTCAGGAAGTCGGCAGCGGATCCATCATCACGAAGGACGGTTATATCATCACCAACCACCACGTCTCGGGCCATGCCGTGCGACTTTTTTGCACACTCTGGAATCGCGAGGAAGTGGAGGCGGACCTGGTGGGCACGGATCCTTCCACGGACATCTCGGTGATCCAGTTGCGCCCGGAGAAAAAGACCGATTATGAATACGCGGTTTTCGGTGATTCCACCAAAATGAAGGTGGGCGATCCCGTGCTGGCCATGGGATGTCCCATGGCTTTGTCGCAATCCATCACCCTCGGAATCTTGAGCAACACGGAGATGGTTATGCCCGGATTTTGGGGTGGCAACCAGTTTCGTCTGGATGGCGAGGATGTGGGCGGACTGGTTCGCTGGATGGCTCATGACGCGGCGATCTACGGCGGCAATTCCGGCGGCCCGCTGGTCAACATGAAGGGTGAGATCATTGGCATCAACGAAATCAGTTATGGTTTGAGCGGTGCGATCCCCGGCAATCTGGCCCATTCCATCGCCAGTGAACTCATGGCCCATGGAAAAATTCGGCGCGCGTGGCTGGGTTTTGATCTGCAACCGCTTTTCAAAAATGAACGGGCCAAAAAGGGAATCCTCATCAGCAGCGTCATGGAAGGCTCGCCTGCGGATCTGGCTGGAATGCAAACCGGTGACATCCTTCTTTCTCTGTCCGGAAAGAAGTGGGATGTCCATTTTGAGGAACAGCTGCCCGACATCAAATGGCAGGTGGCCACGCTCCCGCTGGATAAAAAGGTCAGCGCTTTGATCCTGCATGATGGGAAGGAAAAAACCGTGGACATGACTCCGGCGGAACGTAGCAAGATTTACCTGCCTGAACACGAGCTGAAGTCTTGGGGAATCGCCGCGAGCGATATCTCATTCCTTCTCGCCAAGGGCATGAAACGCACCAATACCGATGGTGTGCTGATCCATTCCGTGCGTCCGGGTGGTCCTGCCGGAGAGTGCAAACCCGGCCTCCAATATGGCGATGTATTGGTCGAGGTGGATGGCAAGCCCGTGCATTCCGTGAGCGAATTGGAGGAAGTCACCCGTGGCATTATACTAGGCAAAACCAGTCCCGTTCCGGCTCTGGCCATTTTTGAACGCAAAGCCCAACGACTGCTCAGCGTGGTAAAAGTGGGGATTCAGGAAGAGAAGGATCCGGCGCTGGAGGTCAGCAAGGCCTGGCTGCCGGTCGATACCCACGTCATCACCCGGGAAATCGCCTCGCATCTGGGGCAACCCGGCATGAAAGGTTTTTATGTAAGCAGGGTTTATGCCCATAGCACGGCGGAAAAGGCAGGACTGAAAAACGGCGATTTCATTGTCTCCCTCGATGGCGACAAACTCACAGCCTCCGGCCCTGAACATCAGGATGAATTGACCTCCCTGATCCGCCAGTACGACATCGGTAAAACCGTGGAACTCGGCGTGATGCGCGGGAAGGAATCCCTCAAGGTGCAGGTGGAGCTGGTGCGTTCTCCGCGACTGGAACGCGAGATGAAAAAATACCGGAACCTCGATTTCGACTTCACCGCCCGCGATGTCTGTTTCTTCGATACCGCGGATGAGGAATGGAGTGCCGACCAGAAGGGCGCGCTCGTTGAGGAGGTCAAATCCGGAAGCTGGGCTGAGTTGGCGCTTTTGTCCCAGGGCGATCTCATTATAGAATTGAACGGCAAAGCCATAGGCAATGTCGATGACCTGAGCCGTGAGCTGAAACAGGTCTCAGAGCAAAAGAAAAGTTTCGTGGTGATGAAAGTGTTGAGGGGCATACATACCTCCTACCTGGAATTCGAACCGAAATGGAAAAGCTAGAATTGAATGCGGGCAGTGACAGTATCAAAAAACATATTATGAGAATGAATCTGGGAGCGGTGGCCGCCTTGGCTTTGGCCCTTGGCGGAATGCAAACTTTTTGCCGGGCGGATGAAGTCACCTCCCAGGCCAGGGCAATTTATGAAAAAAATTCCCACGGCGTCGTCACCGTGGAGCTGGTTCAGAAAAGCAGTGCTGGACGCGGAAATTCGGGTCCCCGGGAAGCAAAGCAATCCGTCACAGGCACCGTGCTCGATGCCACGGGATTGACCGTGGTTTCCCTCACCACCTGTGATCCCTCGGAATTTTACCGCCGGCTTTCGGAGGATTTCAAAGGGGATGTGGAAATCACGGATGTCCGGTTGTTGCTGGATGACGGCACTGAATTGCCTGCTGAAATCGTCCTGAGAGACAAGGATCTGGACCTCGCTTTCATCCGTCCCAAATCCAAGGTCGCCTCCCCGATGACCTCCATTGATTTCAAGACCACCACCACGGCGGATCTGTTGGACACGGTGATTTCGCTCAACCGGCTCAAGCAATCCGTCGGTCGCACCTACTCGGTTTCCCTTGAGCGCGTGGCCTCCATTGTTCGCAAACCCCGCACCTTTTATGTGCCGGATTCCTCCCAATCACAAACCAGCCTGGGATGTCCGGCCTTTGCCGTGAATGGCAAAGTATTGGGCTTGTTTGTCATGCGCGCAGTCAGCGCCGCCGGTGTCGGTAACATGCGGGATTGTTACTCCGAGGTGATCATACCGGCGGAAGATGTCCTCAAAGGCGCAGCCCAGGCCCCCGAGGCCCACCCGGATGCCCCGGCTTCAACCCCTGCAGCCGAGACACCCGCCTCCTCAAAAGATAGCAAGGACTCCAAAGAAACTCCGGCGGCCCCTACTCCCAAGTAAACGGCGCCTTAGAGCCTGTCTGAAAATTCCGAAGCGTGCTTTTGCCTTTGGGCTTCGTTGGCTTGTTCCTTACAGCCCGCTGTGGGGATGCGCGGAACAATCCGCCTCGCCCAAAGCCAAAACCCCCAGCCGCAGCACCCCTCGCAATTTTCAGACAGGCTCTAAGCGCCCATGATGTCCTTGAACTCGGCGGAGTCAAATGCCTTGAGCGCTTCGGTTCGGACATTGCCGGCTGCGGCAAGCTTGGCGAGACATCTCAGCACATTATTTTCATCCTTTGCACTCAGGATCAGTGCGCCATCGTAATTTCCAGTCGTCCAGAACTGGGCTTCCACTTTGACACCCGCCTTGCCGGCTGCTTTAAGAAAAGCCTCGGCCCGGCTGGAGGATTTGGAAAGATTTTTGGCACCCTGATCGGTGAACTTAAGCAGTGTTAGATAGCGGGGCATAATGAATTGAATTGGTTTGGTTGTTTGAATTGAACTATTTCAGTCTAACCATTCCAGATCACTTTGCTGCACGAGCCTTGGCGAATCCGCAACCAATTTTGCTTTCATAATTTTTTTTGGAACTGGCGTATGACCTTCCAACGCACCTGGCTGCACTTCCCTGACTTGCCTTCCGGGATCGCTTGCTGAATAATCCCTTTGTGCAAGTTACAGTCACCCAATTGACCGATCAGCTCGTGGCATCGTATGCCCGGCAAGGCGGAATCAACCATCTCGACGGCAAGAATCTTCCCTCCAAGACCCGTATCAGTGACATCTCTTGCAGCCTGCTTCGACTTTTATTCCCGGGCTATTTCGATGACAAAGTCATCCTCGCCTCTGAAATCAAGGTGGAGACCGCCACGCTCATGGATTATGTCCTGACCCATCTGGAGGATGAAATCCGCAAGAGCCTCGAATACCATCCGCCCGAAGGCATGGCCGTCCGGGAGATTACAATGGCGGCCAACTCCATTACCTTGGAATTTCTTTCCAAATTACCCCATATCCGGGAACTTTTGCAGACCGACACGGACGCCGCCTACAACGGCGACCCCGCCGCCCTGAGTCGCGAGGAAGTGATCGTGGCTTATCCGTTCGTTGAAACCATCGCCGTCCAGCGACTGGCGCATGAGTTATACCTGAAAAATGTCCCGCTCATTCCACGTATCATGACTGAATGGGCCCACAGTCGCACCGGCATCGACCTCCATCCGGGCACCACCATCGGATCGCATTTTTTCATCGACCACGGCACGGGTGCGGTGACGGGTGAAACGTCTGTGATTGGAAATCACGTGAAGATTTATCAGGGCGTTGGTTTGGTGGCGAAATCGCTTTCAGGCGGACAAGCCTTGCACGGCAAGAAACGTCATCCCACCGTGGAGGATCGCGTTACCATTTATGCCAACGCCACCATTGTCGGTGGCGATACCGTGATCGGTGCGGGAAGCACGATCGGGGCGAATGTATTTCTCCTTCACAGCGTCCCGCCGGATTCACTAGTGTTGATGGAGGACGTGAATGTGAAGGTTATCAGTAAAACAACACGATCCTCCGCAGCCGTCGATTTTGAAATTTAGTCAAGGATCTCCTACCGCAGGCGCCCATGCTCCAGCCGGGCATGAAGAACGCAGAGGTTCGAAAATCAGATCCTAAAGAAAACCGCCCGGTTCAGGTTCAGAATACCGGAATCAAGCCGCAATGAACGTGAAAACATACAGGCCAACTCAACCGGCAATGCGTCATTTCTCCAACCACAGGTTTCCAATGGGGCATATTTTTCCCCTCTGTCTGGCCGCATTGGCATTGAACACTTTGTCCGGCGCCAATGTCGTTCCGGCAACCAACATAATCCACTATGCCGACAACCGGCCGGCGGCAAAATACAGGCTGGAGGCACGGGATGCCGGCGTGGTGTTGCACCATGGCAATGGACCCGGTCAATGCGACGATCTTGGCGCGCGTGATGTCTGGGTCTGGGAAGATCACGGCACATATCTTATGCACTATGACGCAGCCGGCCCGAAAGGCTGGCTGGCATGCCTGGCGACAAGCTCCGACCTTGTTCATTGGAAGAAAGAAGGCCCGGTACTCACTTTCGGAAAACCGGGCTCGGATGATTCAGCTTCCGCCTCCTACGGCACCACCTATTTCGACGGCAAACGGTGGCACATGTTTTACCTCGGCACGCCCCATGTCTCCAGCTCTCCCGATTTCATTCCCAGCTTTCCTTACATGACTATGAAAGCCTTCAGCAAGCTGCCCACCGGACCGTGGGTGAAACAGCCTGCGGTGACTCCATTTCGTCCAAAGCCGGGAACCTATTACAATGTCACGGCCAGCCCGGGCCAGATCATCAAGCACGGAGAAGAATATATCATGTTTTTCAGCGCCGCCATGAAGCGAACCCTTGCCATCGCGCGCACCAAGGATCTGGATGGATCCTGGGCCATTGATACCGAACCGATTGTGTCTCCCGAAGAGCAGGTCGAGAACTCTTCACTCTATTACGAGCCAACCACCGGGACCTGGTTTCTATTTACCAACCACATCGGCATGGAGAACGGCGGTGAATTCACAGATGCCATCTGGGTTTATTGGACGAAAGATCTGGACCGCTGGAATGCTGCCCGGAAAGCAGTGGTGCTGGATGGAAGCAACTGCCTTTGGAGCCGCAAGTGCATAGGTCTGCCGTCGGTGGTCAAGGCAGGCAAGCGGCTC
>Ga0214192_1000513_pt1 | contig 23964 bp, 20 predicted proteins | sample TroBogEpilimnion_44_FD_153030 | JGI IMG/M metagenome (GOLD analysis project Ga0214192, IMG submission 153030) | Freshwater microbial communities from Trout Bog Lake, WI - 29JUL2008 epilimnion | ecosystem: Environmental > Aquatic > Freshwater > Lake > Epilimnion/Euphotic zone | place: Trout Bog... | reverse complement strand
TTTCCCAGTCTTTATTGCCTGGCTGATGGCAAGAAGATAAGGCTGCTGTAATCAACACAAGCTCTATATACTTTGTCTTTTTCATATATGCCTGATTGACTATTTTACAGTAATAAATATTTCGTAATCTTTTTTTACAGATACATTCTTTGTATCCCCATCCTGATTTTCTGCAACAGTATTATGTATGCCTAATGCTGGTAAAGTATCCCTATATTCAATAGTCTTAAATTCTGTACTATTATTCCAGACTTTATGATGCGTAATCAGTACATCATGTAAGTTATCCACATGTTCTACCGTAACGGAACTTTCAACTGATCCTTCTTTATTTACAGTATTGGTTAAATCTTCTTTTTCATCATTACAGGAAACTACTGCAATAGAACTTATCAATAAAATTGATAACAATGGCTTAAAGGCAAATTTCATAATAGAAGTTTATTAATGAAACGCAATAATACAAAGTATGATGCAAAACCTAATAAAGCTGTAAATAATAATCGTTACTTAAGCATATAAAAAAGGTAATAAGTTATAAGTATTAAGTATTAAGTGTATTACATTTTCAAATTATCAGATTTGTATTTGTATTACTTTGTGCATAGTTGCCTTTGTGCTTTGTATTCCTATTTCCTCCTTGCCTATTGCCTCCTTGCCTTGTATTACTTTGTGCCTTGCATTTAAAGCAACCCATTCTTCAACATATACTCAGCAATCTGTACCGCATTAGTAGCAGCTCCTTTACGAAGATTATCGCTTACTATCCACATGTTTAAAGTCTTAGGTTGTGTTTCATCTCTTCTTATTCTACCTACAAATACTTCATCTCTATCATGCGCCCATAATGGCATTGGATAAAGTTGTTCAGCAGGATTATCCTGTAAAATAATGCCCTCACTTTCGCTGAGTAAGTTCTTTACATCTTCCACCTCAAATTCATTCTCAAATTCTACATTCACGCTTTCGCTATGGCCGCCTACTACAGGTATACGAACAGTAGTAGCTGTTACACGAATGCTTTCATCCTGCATAATTTTATTGGTCTCTTTTACCATTTTCATTTCCTCTTTGGTATATCCATTATCCAGAAATACATCAATCTGAGGAATTACATTCAGGTCTATCTGATACTTATAAGCCATCTCTCCAGTTACCCCCTTACGCTCATTAAATAATTGATCAACAGCTTTCTTACCAGTACCAGTTACACTCTGATAAGTACTTACAATTACTCTTTTTATTTTGTATTTCTTATGCAATGGTTGTAAAGCAACTACCATCTGTATAGTAGAACAGTTAGGGTTGGCAATAATAAAATCATCTTTGGTCAACACCTCTGCATTTACTTCAGGTACTACCAGTTTCTTGGTAGGATCCATACGCCATGCGCTGGAGTTATCAATTACTCTGATACCAGCTTCTGCAAACTTAGGAGCCCACTCCAATGAGGTTCCTCCACCAGCAGAGAATATGGCTACAGCAGGCTTTGCAGCAATTGCATCGGCCATACTTACCACTTTAAATTCTTTCCCTTTAAAAGAGATTAGTTTACCAACAGATTTCTCTGATGCTACAGGAAGAAGTTCTGTTACTGGAAAATTCCTTTCGGCTAATACCTGCAACATTTTGGTTCCCACTAAACCGGTTGCACCTACAACTGCTACTTTCATTTTGTTTGTCCTCCATCTCCACAAGGGAGTGTTTTTTATTAATAGTTATAAAATATCGTCATTCATTCTCAAAGCTGTATTAATTAGCAAATTAGCTAATCAGCTAATTTTCCCACCTACCTCCTGTATTAACAAAACAAAAAAAGCCCCCTTACTCGGGAGGCTTTCTTTAGTTATATCTTCGTTTTATATACAAAGTACTAACCCTCCCTTTTGTAGAAGTGTGTCTTGGTGCGCTTTGTTGTATATAAAGAATTGTTATTCATCAGATGGCGAAAATAGAAGGAATTAATATTTCAACAAAATAAATTTACTTTTACAACCGCTAGTTAGTATAAATCAACAAGCATTATTTATATGAAAATATCTAAAAATATCAGCGCATTATTAATTATCTCCTTTTTTGGATTAACCATTCCACTTGCTTCTTGCCAAAAGAATTCAGACAATACTGTGGTAACGCCTCCTGTAACAAAAACTTTTTATTCATGGAATCAGTTTGTAATGGGTGCCGACTTGTCCTTTACCAATCAGCTGGAAGACAATGGAATTATTTATAAAGACTCCAGTTCTGCAAAAGACCCCTTCACAATTTTCAAACAACATGGTTGCAACCTTATCAGGGTAAGACTTTGGAATAATCCTCAATGGGAAATTCCTTATACTAATGGACATTTATATAGCGATTTAATAGATGTAGAAAAAACTATCCAAAGAGCTAAAGCTGCAGGCATGGCAGTAAATCTCGATTTACATTATTCAGATTCATGGGCTGATCCTCAACATCAAACTATCCCCTCTGCCTGGGCCAATAAAAGCCTAGCTGTATTAAAAGATTCTGTTTATAATTATACCTTATCTGTATTGCAATATCTTCAATCTAAAAATTTAGTACCCGAAATGATACAGATAGGAAACGAAATAAATATTGGAATGCTTTGGGATACAGGTAAAGTAGTAAATAACAACTTTAATGCCTTTGGTCAATTACTAAATAGTGGTATAAAAGCTGTTAGAGATTTCTCCAAAACTTCCACTTTCCAACCAAAGATTATCCTACACGTTGCCCAGTTAAATAATGCCGATTGGTTTATCAATGGGGTTACAAACCTTGGCGGTGTTACCGATTTCGATGTATTAGGAGTATCTCATTATACACCATGGACGAGCCTTACTGCAATGAGTCAGGTAAGTTCCTATATAAGCAACTTAAAAAGCAAGTACAAAAAGGATATTATGATTGTAGAAACTGCTTACCCTTTTACCAGTTTGTATAATGATAATTATACAAATCAGATTTCGGGTAGTGCTCCTTATGATGGTTATGGAGTATCCCAACAGGAACAATTAAGATTCATGAAAGACCTTACACAACAAGTAATTACAGGTGGTGGTATCGGAGTAATGTATTGGGCTCCCGATTGGGTTTCCTCTCCTATGAAAGATAACTGGGGCACCGGCTCCAGTTGGGAAAATTGTGCCCTGTTCGATTTTCAAAGCAATGCACTACCCGCACTAGATTTCATGAATCAGACATATAAATTTTAGGAAAGTTCTTCTTTTCTCAAAAGATTCAAGAGGTGAAAAGAGTTAATAAGTTCAATGTTTAATTGCTGTACGTTTTATAGTTAAACCGTTTAATAAAAACAAACTTAAAACCTACTACTTATAACTTAATACTTGCATTGTTTTAGTTTTTCTTTTTTTAGTATTTAGTTTTTAATCAATTGTATTCAACTTTGTGCCTTGTATTCCCTCCTTTTTACTTTTTGTTTTTTACTTTTTACTTTTAACCCTTGATGCTTTTGCATTCACTAGATCGTATGACCAGTTAATAAATTCCTTTATTTGTTTATCTGCAATCGTACCATCTATTACAACCGTATTCCATAGCTTTTTATTCATATGATATCCAGGCAATACTGCTTCATACTCTTCTCTTAACTCTATAGCTATTTCAGGATCACATTTAAGATTAATCTTTAAAGGACTTTCATCCAGACTCATCAGGCAATACATCTTATCGTTTACTTTAAATACCAGTGTATCTTCTCCAAAAGGAAATCCCTCTGTAGTTCCTTCTTTTTCTATACAGTATTCTCTTATCGATTCTGCATTAAGCATAGTAGTACGTTATGAAACAAAAATATTTGTAAATCAAATACAGTCATATTAAAAAATAAAAAACAACCCAATATCATGTTTCGAAGAAATATTCGTCATTTTTCCATAGCTTAATATGAATTTCCTTTGCTGCAAACACTATAGCATGAACAAGCATACATTTCATCAAGTAATCATAATCGCAGGATTATTATTGGCATTTTCTTTTAAAACAGAAGCACAAAAAGTAATCAACAACCAGAACCAGTCTTGGGTTTCTATCAATACAACCGCTAAATTTTACAAGAATTTCAGCATTATTGCCGATGCACATTTTAGAAGAAACAAATTCTTTGGCGATAGAAGCTTTGAGTTCCTACGTACTGCAATTCAATACAATATTGATGACAAACTTTCCTTTGCAGTAGGCTACGGACACATGTGGATGGCAGCGGAAGACAATACTACCAATAAAGAAGAAAATAGAATCTTCGAACAAGTACAATACATTACTAAAATTGGTAATGCCACACTTTTACAAAAGGTAAGAAACGAGCAACGCTGGGCCAATCCTTATAAAGGAACAAATATTTTTTCCGATAGAGTTCGTTTATTAAACAGTCTTACAATACCTATATTTAAAAATATATACCTACCCGCAATCGCCCTTGCTGATGAGGTTTGTGTACAATTTGGCAAGGATATAGTATACAACACTTTCGATCAGAACCGCTGGTTTGTAGGTATTAAACAACAGGTAAGTAAAACCCTCAGTTTCGATCTTGGTTATATGGAAGTTTTGCAACAAAAAGCAGCTATAAACAGTTATGATAACAACCATACCTTCCGCTGGTTCTTTTATTATCAACCCGATTTCAGAAAAAAGAAAGTATAGTACTGAATTACGTAGATCAATGTATTTCCTGCGTTCGCTGTCAAAAGCGCGCCACTGTATTTGTATTATGTATTCATTATCAAATTTTCAAATCATCAAATTATCACATTAGTTTCTATCTAACTCAATTTTATCTACAGTCAGTTGTATTCTCTTATCTTCGTGCGCAAATTCCCGAATGAACATGTTATTGCCTAGTTTATTTATTGCTACCTCACACAAAGGAGGTCGTGGCGTTTTTACTACCAAAGCCATTCCTGCCAATACTGTAATAGAGATCTCTCCAGTACTTGTTTTTAGTGTAAAAGAGAAACCTTTTATCGAGCAGACACACCTGGCAAATTATGTGTTCGAGTGGGGCTATAGTCGCCGCTATCGTGCACTGGGTATGGGTTATGTATCCATGTACAATCACGATTACAGTTCCAACTGTGACTATGAAATGGACTTCGAAGAAAAGACTATTACCGTAAAAACGGTTAAGGATGTACCAAAGGGTGGCGAATTGTATATTAATTACAATGCCGATCCCGAAGAAAAGAAACCTTTATGGTTCGATGCCATTTAAAAGTTAAGTACTAAAATATACGCCCCGCAATAACAGCGGGGCTTTTTTATGCCAATCCATACAACTATTAAACAATTAAACCATTTAGCTATAACCCATTTCTCCACAATGTCAGTAAAATTTAATGCAAATAAATTATTCAGGACACTACATTTGCGCAACATTATTTCCATGAGCAATACTTTCCAACACAGCGAATCTATATCATCCGATAAGCAGAAAATCATTGTATTAGGTAGTGGTCCCAACCGTATTGGTCAGGGTATCGAGTTCGATTATTGTTGTGTTCATGGGCTTTTAGCCATCAAAGAATGTGGTTACGAAGCTATCATGATCAACTGTAATCCCGAAACCGTTTCTACCGATTTCGATATGGCCGATAAGCTCTACTTCGAGCCTGTTTTCTGGGAACATATCTGGGAAATTATAGAACTGGAAAAGCCCGTTGGTGTTATTGTTCAGCTGGGTGGACAAACCGCTTTAAAACTCGCTAAACGCCTTCATAGCCGTGGCATTAAAATCATCGGCACTTCTTTCGATAGCATGGATATTGCCGAAGACCGTGGCCGTTTCAGCGATCTGCTAAAAGAGCTCGAGATTCCTTACCCCGATTATGGTACTGCCTATACTGCCGAAGAAGCAATAGAAGTAGCCAATAAAGTAGGCTATCCTGTACTGGTTCGTCCAAGCTATGTACTGGGTGGACAAAGAATGCGTATTGTAATTAACGATGAGGAAGTAGAAACAGCGGTAATCAGCCTGTTGAAACATATTCCCGACAATAAAATATTAATCGATCACTTCCTCGACCGTTGTCAGGAGGCCGAGATAGATGGTATTTTCGATGGAGAGAATTTCCATGTAATGGGCGTAATGGAACATATAGAACCGGCTGGAATACATAGTGGCGATAGCAATGCCGTGCTGCCCGCTTTCAATCTTACCCCACTCGTGGTGGCTACCATGGAATATTATAGCGAAAAAATTGCCCGTGCCTTAAATATCAAAGGATTAATCAACATACAGTTTGCCATTAAAAACGATCAGGTATTTGTGATAGAAGCCAATCCGCGTGCTTCCCGTACCACTCCTTTTATTGCCAAAGCGTATGGCGTTCCTTACCTCAACATTGCTACCAAAGTAATGCTTGATGCTGCTAAGCTGACCGACTTTACCATCGAGAAAAAGCTGGTTGGTTTTGCTATTAAAGAACCCGTATTCAGTTTCGATAAATTTCCTGGTGTAAACAAAGAATTAGGCCCCGAAATGAAGAGTACCGGCGAGGCTATCCGTTTTATAAAAGACCTACGCGATCCTTACTTCCGCAACTTGTATAAAGAAAGAAGTATGCACTTAAGTAAGTAGTAAGAACACTGTATTTGTATTCTTTAGTTTTTCTTTTTTTAGTCTTTAGTTTTTGCTATTGTACTACATTGTGCATCGTATTATGTATTCTTTTTACTTTTTGTTTTTTACTTTTTACTTGATTTTGGGCGTTGCCTGCGGCCGTTGCTGCTCTTCTTATCTTTCCTACTACTAATATCTCCATCAATTTCATAGCAGATTCAGGGGTGGTAGGAAAGATATTCCCTGCTGCAACTAACGCAATACAAATACATCGCTCCCCGTCAGTACGCCCCAATTATCCATTATAAATCATCCATTATAAATTACCTACCGGTTACCATCCACTCCAATAAAATGCCATAGGCATGACCGTATGGTAGAAAAATAATAATGAATTTGTAATAAGTCCCAGAGGGCAATGTCATTAAGTTAAGAAACATTATACACAAAAAGCCCTGAAAGGGCATCCTATATTTGCAATGGGTGAAGCCCATTGTATAAGATTACAACACATACAATAGGCCTGAAAGGCCGAAATAATTTCTTAACTTAATGACATTGCCCAGAGGGACTACCTTATGGTATTATCCAAATATAAAAGGCACCACGCTTTTCAGTGAAGTGCCTTTTATATCAGAACTCTCCTTCTTAGGGCAGGGAGGCCATATTACTTCAACTTCATCTGAGCAAAATATGGATGATCAGGATTTACAATTAGTTCTTGTCTTGTGGGATGTATCAATATATCCATATCTTCCAGCGGAATTGATCCTAACAACATTTCATTATCTCCAGGCAAAACCATTGCATCTACAACGCATCTTCTGTTTTTAAATCTTACTTCAATTGGTCCTGCTACTTCATATTCTACAATACTACCATCTGCTAACTGACCCTTTCTTTTTTCAACAATCGCAAGTTGCAATTGCTCCTGTACCGATTCGTTTATACACATATATACACTACCTGTATCTACCAGCATCTTTACATTCATTCGCTTTACTTCTTCCTCTCCAATAACATGACGACGAACAAATGCTAAATCATCAGCATTTATCAATTCAATATCAGCATATATTAGTCCCATGATATTTATTTTTTTCAAAGTTAGTGATGTTCCATTATTTATGTTTTAATTATTATTAAAAGGCACCACCCCTGGCAGAATAGTGAGTTTAGTTTTTGTATTCATTAGCTAATCAGCACATATCAAATTAGCTAATTGTATTAGCGTGCATTCTTTCCAGTATCCACCGCCGCCAGCTTGTTTCAGACGTTCATCGTCCATTACAAATCCCTTAATAATATATTCTTTCAGTTGTGCAGTAGCCCATATCCGAAACCTTGTAGCAATCTTTGATTTTATCCTGTAGCCCAACGATATAATCATATCAAGATTATAGTAAGTAGTATTGTAAGCTTTACCATCCAAAGCAGTTGTTCGGAATTTCCGAACAACTGAACTTTCGTTCAGCTCTCCCTCCTCAAAAATGTGCTTAATATGCTCACTGATGTTCGATTTGCTTGATTAATACAATTCAACAAGCTGAGTTTGTGTAAACCATATATTCTAATCTTCCAGTCTTACATCAATCTTTATTCCTCCATCTTCTACTTGATAAAGAATTATTTGCCCTCTTTGTTCCTCATTCATTTTAATCAATTTATCAGATCTCCATTAATGATTAATTCTTGCCTTGTATTTGTAATCATTTCAAATTTTCAAATTCCCCAATTTGTTTTATATTCATTAGCTAATTATCAAATTAGTTCCCCGTTTCTTGTTTTGTTTCAACCCAATGAATAATCTTTTCAGCTTCTTCTAATCCAGCTTTACAAACTTTTACGTTCAGTTCACCATCATATCCCATTAATAAATGCAGCATATTGTATGCAGAATTGAATATAGTTAATATCTTCCTATCCATTTTTCCAAGCTCTTCCTGATACCATTCTACACTCTTTCTTCCTTTTTTCTTAATTCCAAAGTATCCGTCCAATGCTTCCAACACCCCAGAATAAGCAGTATTCCCAGCCATCTTTACATACTTTTTATCCTGATAATAGCCATCTTCTTTATGTGCTTTCTCATTTAGAATCTGTTTGGCATTATCAATATATCTATGAGCTTCTTCTATGTGTTTCATCTTACAATTTTCACAAAGGTAATGAGTAAATAATATTTCAAAATAATAATAAAAGTCTTCATTTTACTACCAAATTTCATTTATTGTATTGTATCCCTTTAGAGTATGAAGTTAAAAAAACAACGCTCATTTATAAAAGACACTCTATGTATTATTCTATCACTTCACTAATGTCTCCTCGCTCCTCGAATTCCCTCACTAGGACCGGCTTAAAAAAATTCGAAGTGTATCTCGGAACTAGCTTAGCATGTACCTTAAACCATTGCATCTTTCAGCTGTATTTCCTGGTGTTTCTTCCAAAACAAAATAATAGAGTGTCACAAAAGTCCGACAGAGGCATAACTTAATGGAATTACAAAGCTATTTATATAATACAGAGAACAGTGAGAATAGCAAGCGACTGAGTTTGATGCTTTAATTCAGGCGTGTTTTTGAAAAAGAAATTTAACCCAGATTACGCAATAGAATTCTATTACAGTTTTCAAATACTTCAAACACAAGCGTTTGCTTGATTTTTATTATTAAAATAGTTTACTATGTATGTAAACAAAAAATTTGCACAAAACCAGGCTTTATTGTTTTTGTAACCTTCATAACGAACTCTAATGCTTAATCTTGGTTTAAATGTGGTTTGTGAATAGCTATATTGAGTTGTTTTCCTTTCTATTATTCTTGTGGCGGTAGTTTTCTTACCGTTTTTATAGCAATTATTGTTGCTTACCTATCTATTATTGTGGTATGCTGACCTATTCTTCTTGTAGAGCTTCTATTATTAACGTGAAGGTGTTTATTATCGTCTCTTTCCTATCAATTCTTCCATCTTTTGTTGCTATTTGTATCGTAAGCGTATTGAATAGTCTTGTGGAGAGCTTATTTACGTCTCTGTTGTTGCTATTAGTGTGACTTTCGTACTTAATTGTGTGTCTGTTGTAGCTATTAGTCTCTCGGAGAGTGTATTTGTGCCTCTGTTGTTGCTATTAGTGTGTTTGAGAGGCTGTTTTGTTTTTTGAATGGTAGGGATGTAAAGTGTTAGACTGGTTTTAGTAAAAAGTATTTTAATTTTTATGATAATACTATTACTTCTATTGGAATTAAACTTGCTTTACCTGTATAATACTGATTTGCACTGCTATAAGTATATTCTTCTGGTTTTGTAACAATACCTGCTCTTACTGGATTGTTGTGTATATAATTTATTTTAGACTGCATGAATTTGGGCTGATAAGGATTAATTTCTATGGCGTGGTTTTCATGTGTCCAAAGTTGGAATTGCTGACTTTTTTCTAACCCTGATTGTTTGAATTGAATCAACATCCACTCTTTTCTACTTTCTCCGTTCTCCTGAATGCTTTTGATAATCTGCTTTGCTGTGAATGTTTTTAAGTCTCTAACTGTATCTGCTAACACGCCTGGTGTACTATTAACAATACAATGGATATGATTGCTCATTATTACCCATGCATACACTACTAATCCTTTTTCTTTGATACAATAATTAAAAGATTGTGCTACTATATCTCTGTATGTTTTGCGAGTGAAAATATCAATCCAATTGACAACTTGGAAGGTAAGGAAATAAGTTGCAAAAGGATCTTTGATGTGATAAGCTTCTCCCATTTTGTTTTGGTGTAAATCTAATCTTATTATATTTGGAAAGTAAAATAAGATTTACTGAATTGATTATTTAGGTTCTTTGAAAAAACCGGATGAAGTTTGATTATGCGATAAAACGAAGAAGTTAACCGTGTAGCACAATGTTCCTATTTTTGACATTGAGTAGTGTTAGGCTGTTTGGACTAATTAAATGCAGCTACAAGCTGCAATGGATTACGAAACAGGCGCAGCCTGTTCCGAGTATCACTCCGAGTATTTTGGAAGCTGTGCCGAGTGGGGACTATTTACACAAAAAAAGGCTGCTCATTAAGAACAGCCTCTCTTTAACTAACAAAAATTCAGCACATTATAAAAGTTTCAAAGCAGCAAGTGCAATCAAAATTGTCCATATCCCATTTTGCTTTTTAGCATCTACAGGTTGATCGAAAAAAGGAGCACTCTTTGTCTCATTTCCTAATCCTACTAATATTTTAAAATTCTTTACTGCACTAGTATCAATTTTATAATCATTAACCGCCTCGTTTACCTTTTTCACACTAGTATACTTACCACCAAATCCGGTAATTTTAGCTTTTGCTTTTCCACCCCAAAATAATATTTTAGGAGTAGTGGTAATATCATAGATAGGATCAACTAATACGTCTATATTATTCTCTGTTACAGCTTTGTAGTATGCTTCATCTTTTGCAGCGTCTACTGTATTTTTTTTGCCAGATTCTACAGTTACTTTTTTACTTAAATCTACTGATAAATCAGCTACCACAGGCGTTACCAATAAATCTTTTCTTTGAATGTTTACAGAACGGTGCGAATAGTATTCGTTAGAGCAACTTGCTAATAATACCATACAGAATAAAGAGCTTAATAAAATTTTCATTTCTTATTTTTTAATGATTTAATTCTTCGAAAATAAATCAGTAAACAAGTCAAAAAAGAACTATTTACTATACAACACCTTTTCTTATTAATCAAACACTTTTGAAACAGAAAAAAACACCAACCTAATTGCCAACTTTATTTTTACTTTTTTTAGTATGTAGTTTTTTAGTTTTTACATTTTGTATTTCACGCTGCTTTTTTAATAGTATTATTATCAAATTATGCTCACCTCCACTCTATACCCCTTAGTACTATACTTCGGAGGCAACCCAAACACTACTTCAATTGCACACCTATTAAAATTGGCAAACAATTCAATCCTTTCTTCCACCAGTTTTTGTCCCAGTCCTTGTCCCTTAGGGGGTTCGAGCCGCCGACCCTCTGCTTGTAAGTGCGATTTTAATTTCTAAAACCCTTTATTTTATTGGGTTTCATAAAACAGCAAGTACACAAAATGAAGCATTTATATGCAAAATGACACTTAGAAAGTACACTTATATCAAAATAAAAAATGCAGCTACCAATTAATGTAGCTGCATCAAAATTTTAATAGCCTTTTGATTATTGTTTTACAAAATCTAAATTACCTATCCTATTATCAGTTGTTTGGATGTGGAGATGATAAACGCCATTTGATAAATTACTAATCTGTAATGATGGATTGGTCGCATCATTTAGTGATAGTACTTTTATTGTCCTACCAGAATTATCTATCACTTGAACCTTCGATATATGCTCGCCCCAAACGGTAAGTATATTCTTTACAGGGTTTGGACTGATTGTAAATTGTCCTTTATTTGTGCTTATTTGTCTTACCTCACTATATGTTTTACTACCGTCCTTATCTACAATTTCTAATCTGTAGTAAATTACTTGATTTTGAGGAATATTCAAATCAATAATGGAATAATAGCCAGTAGCTTTAGTATTCATCTTTCTAATAGTTGCAAAATCAATACCGTTAAGACTTCTTTGTACATCAAAATATGAACAATTTATTTCAGTTTTAGTATTCCAGTTTATTTCAGCATTTTTACCTTTGGCGTTTACATCAAATGTACCTAGAACAACTGGTGTAGATGATGCAACAGTTATTTTCACGCTATCCTTACAAACAGTTACACCATCTGTAACAGTTAGATAATAAGTTGTTGTCTTAGTAGGCGTTACAGTTATACTGTTACTACTGTCACCCGTTGACCACTTAATTGAATTATTAATAGTTGTATTTCCTAAATAAATTCCTGTATTATACGCATATTCAAGCATAGCTAAAATACCAGTAGAATCAGATGACTTGTACCAAAATTCTAAAGTCATATTATTAGTAGGTATTGAATTTGACCACCTAGCATAATCAGTTATTCCATTAAATTTCATACCCATTCCAAATTTTCCGTTTGTTAGATATGGATTACCAAATAAATTTGCACTAGTTCCAACTGTATTATGAGTTAAACCAGCACTTATACTATCTAAATGAAATAAACCAATCGTGTTTCCATCAGATGCAAATGGAGAATTTGAATTATATGAATTTATAATATCTGTTCCAGCTCTAGCAATATTTGATACCCTTACCTCATCAATAATTCCATTATAATCTGGAACAGGTGTACAGCTTACACAGGCTTGTGTTGCTGCTAGTAATAAACTATTCCAAATATATGGGTTATTAATAAAAGAGCTTGAAGTTACAAGTGTACCATCAAAATAAAAACAACCAATTGAACCTGACTTAGTTAATGCAATATAATGCCATTTAGTCGTATCAATTATATACTTTGTACTATTAGGTAAATACATTACTGATGAAAACACCTTAATAGTTTTGGTGTCTTGTACTGCTAAAGTAACATTACTTCCCTTTGTTATTGTGGTATCCTTATTGATGATGTTTGCCTTAACAATACTTATAAAACTACTATCGATAGCTGTACAACCACTTGCATTAGTTACAGACACTCTATATGAGCCACTTTGTTTTACAGTAATACTTGGTGTAGTAGCACCATTACTCCAGCTATATTTGCTATAGCCTGCTCCAGCATTTAGTACAGTACTATCCCCACAAGCTCTTACAGTGTCTTGTAATGGATTATAACCTGTAATGCCAGTTGATACTGTGCAATTGGCATTCTCCTGAACTACTAGATACGAACCTGCAAGAATATTTGTTTTAACTGTTGTTGCGCCACCAATCCAATATACAATTAGTGAATCTATAGTGTTTGCTGTACCCATTCCTAAGTATAAAAAAGGATAGTTACTACTTGCATAAGCAGTGTGTTCCTGATAATTCCATGAACCGCCAGTTTTATATTTTATTCTTGCACCCCAACCTTCTTTTAAACCAGTACATGCCGAAAGTTTAAGTTTGATACCATTGTTGGTGGTAGTATTTAAAAGTACATAGTTATTATAAAAGGCTAAACTATAAGTATTATTGTCTAATATATTAATATCAGGCTTTTTATCATTATTAATATCTATAATTGTTGTTGTTTGATTTGAATTGTCTACTGTAGTGGGAGGAGTACCCAATTGTATACCTAATGATGCTGCATTATCTGTAAATGTGTTATTCCCGTTATTTATTAAGCATTGCAAAGCAGAATTGCCATAGTAAGCATAAATATTCCAAAGAACATCCTGCTTTTTATCTAAATCAATATCAACTATATTTGAACCTGTATAATATGTACTAGTAGTTCTAGGCATTGCAGAAGTTAAACTATTATAAACACCTCCAGTAGATGTAGAGAAAAATGTACTTAATGGATTACTCCCTAAACAACAATCTTCAGCACCTGAAAAAATATCAGTAATTCCATCATTGTTAAATTCCCCCAATTGACCAAAGGCATAACTTCTTCCACTAATAAATCCTGAATTATTATTCAATGTAAAAACCCCATTATTATTTACATATATAGCGTATGTAGAATTTACAAAATGACCATCTCCATTAGTCTGACTTATCAATAAGTCAAAATCACCATCATTATCTACATCTGCTAATTGAAAATTTGTCCCATAAGTATTATTAAAAGTAACCAATGTGTTAATTGATTGACTACTAAAGCCAAAACCACAATTACCACAGAATAACTGACCTTTTTTGGCTACAATTGATGAAGTTGTTCCATTATTAATCCATGCCAATATATCATATATTCCATCGCCGTTATAATCGAAAAAAGTTACTTGCCCAATATTACTTAATGCTGTACCAAAAATGGAGCTTAAATAAAATATTCCACAAGTATTAGTTGCTGTTGAAAATGAGTTTCCATTATTAAAGAAAATTCGTAAAGTATCCCCACTTTGATAATATAAATCCATTAGCCCATCTTTATTTAGGTCTTTACAGGCTAATGAACTACCACCTTGACTTAAACTAGGAAAATTCATTGATACAGAAACATCTGTAAATGTACTATTCCCATTATTTTTATATAATCTAGCTGAATTAGGAGTATCTACAATCCAACCAATTACATCATCCAATCCATCATTATTATAGTCTATAACTGTACTATGAAAATTGGGTTTATTAAAAGGCGAAATAGATGTTTGAGTAAATTTCTGTGCATGTAATGTAGAACAAAAGGACATAACCAGAAAACTCAACAATTGTATTTTTTTCATTGTTTTTAATTTTATATCGCAAAGATAATTTCATTAAATAGCCTTATAACCAATACTTATTATATGACCTTTTTTCTTACTTAACTGTACGAACTACTTTTTAATTCAACCAAAAACAAAAGGCTGCACTTCCGTAACAGCCTTGAAATTCAAATCTAACAAAATACTTAAATAAAATACTAACTTGGAGCTTAATACATTTGTTTATTGTCCTTCAGTAATAATACCAGATATTTGAATAATACTACTACTATCAATTGTAGTTGAGTTATTAAATATTCTAAATAATTTGAATTTCACATTGGTTAATGTAGAAGAAATAATACCATTTTTTACACTAACATCAATTGTTTGATTGTAATTTAAAGGATTCAAAAAGCAATTTGCATTAGTATTCAAATTACTAGAAAATGGATATATTTCTATACGACATTTAGAAGTGTCATTATTTAAATGTCCATCGGAAGAATTTGAAATTGTATACATTCTAGATGTACTTGGTTTGTTTTGAAACCAAAGTTTAAAAGTATAAACATGTAATAATAGGCTATCACTTGGATAGGCTTGTAAATTGGAAACAAGACAAGGGTATGAATTACCATAGACAGTTCCTCCATTAATTGTGGTAGTATATTCAGTTAGAGATATTTCGGCTGAATCTTTTTTTATAAAACCAGAATTATCAGAAATACAATTGTAATAAGTACAGTTTTCAAAGTTCAAAGGCATATTAGAGACTGTGATATACGAACCACTTCCTTGATAATTTATACTATTTATAGAATTAGGACTATTTTTAGTGCATGAAGTAAGTAATAAAGATATTGTTATCCCACTTAATACTTGAATTGTCTTAGTCATTTTATTGATATTTTTATTAACTCTAACAGCTTTTATATTTTTAAAATATTTGATACAATACCTTTATTCCAATTACATTCATACTACCTCCCAAAATTGAAGTAGAACTGTAATTTGCAATTATATCAAGTTTATCTAAGTTATAACCTAATTGCGGGCTAAATGAAAACCCACTAACGCTAATTCCTCCTCCAGAAAAACTTCCGTATCCAATACCTAGTCCTGGTCTGAATGAACCTGCTAAATATTTAGCTCCAACCAAAAAAGGAATATATCCCATTGATGCCCCATCTTGGCTAAAACTGTGGTAACCTGTTTGTGCAAACCCTTGTATGTTGTCAGACAGTCCCAATGTTGCCTGAGCGTCAACACCAAAACCAAAAGCACTACCATTACCATCAGAGCTACTTAATGAAGACAAACCTCCACCTAAACTAAATGAGAATTTTTTGTCCTGTGCTTTACAAATTAATACAGAACTTGCCACTAACATTGTAAGTAAAATCTTTTTCATTGTTTAAATTTTTAATTATTGATTTAATACAACGAAAGTACTCTCACCTATAACGCCTTAATTACATATTGATTAAACAACCTCTTTTCTTATTTAACAAACGTAATTGGCATACCTATTAAACACAATTACCCTATACAAACTTCAACTCTATATCCTTTTGAGTAATTCAAAACAGGCAATCCGAAATGAACTTTGATATTGGTTTTATTAAAATTAGCGAACAAATCTATTCTTTCTTCAACTAGTTTCTGTCCTAATCCTTGACCTTTTGAATAAGGTAGGTGTTGTTCTCCATTATCTTCAATTGAAATGATAATTGGATTATTTCCATAAACTGATATTTGAATTTTCTTTTCAATAGTACTGCTTCCTATAACCCCATACTTAATTGCATTCTCTGCAATCGGCTGTAGTATGAGTGGTGGGAGTACTATATTAATTATATCTATTCCAGCCTCAACATCTATACTATAACTAAAGTTCATATCGTGATAAAACCTTCTTTGTTGAAGTCCTAAATATGCTTTTAGAAAATCTAGCTCTTCTGCCAACGTTATGTACTCTTTGTTATTTGTTTCTAGGTATGTTCTTTGTAGGTTAGAGAAGTCAGCAGTTACTTGAACTGCATCGTCATACTTTTTTTCGAGTATCAGAGAGCTAATCAGATTCATTGAATTATATACGAAGTGCGGGTTCAGATTTTGCTTGAGTATGTGTAACCTGTTTTGAAGTAATTTCTTGTTTAAGGTTCGTTTATCAAATTGTATTTTTATTATTACGGCTAATACTATAAGTACAATAAACAGTATGCTGCCAAAGAAATATGGGTTTCTATTGAGTGGAAGATTTATTTCCAGCTTCTTTTTCACAATGGTATTGCCTGCTTTAAATATTAACAGATAGTTTCCATGTGGTAAACCACCAACAAAATCAAAGTTATTGCCAATAGTAAATCTTATACCATTTAATTGCCCATCCTTCCAAATCTCCAATTTTTTCAAGCTATGTTCTTGTAATAAATATTGCGGACTATGAATGCTAATTGAAAAAGTAAACCGCTCGTTAATATCCATTGGGTAGCTTATTTCCCAATCATGTTTATTGGTACTGGACTCGAGCTTATCAATCTCTGTAAAAGCTACTTTGGTAATATACCCTCCTGAAATCCAAACCAATGAATCTCCCGCAATTTTAGGTTGATTGAGTGATTGGTAGTTTCCAAGATAAAAATAACCTTCTGGCATACCATTCTGTCCGTTAATTCTTAATATTCCATTTTTATTTGCAAGGTATAATTGATTGTGGCGTTCAAATATCCATTCTGATTTAAAACCTTGCAAAAGACTGTCAACTGGAAAGAAGTGGCGTAACTTTAGTGCACGATTCTGATAATCAATAACATACTTTGACACCCCTTGATGTGTAATTGTATAAATTGTATCTTTTATATAAGTAAAATCGGTTACGAAAGCAATATTATTATCGCTGCAATTTAAATTATAGGCATCAGTTTCAGTTACAATCCCAAAACCTTTTTCCTTATTTAGTACAACTATTTTATTCCCTTCTATCTTAGGAAAAGGAATAAAATTTTGATAGTTCCTCAATTCTTTACACTTATTACTATCTATATAATATTGATAACAACCACCATAAGTAGGAAATGAATAAATGCTCTTATTTAAACGTATGTATATTGTTTTATTACCAGAACTATCTAAGTTTTTATAAAGTCCTTTTATTTCTCGCCCACTATTCAGGTCAATGTAATAGTTGTAGGCTTGGGTTGAATATATTAAGGTATCACCAATTACATTAATCGAATTAAATCGTTCATCTAAGCCATCTAAAGTTTTATGGCATAATAAATATCTACCTTCATTGTATACAAATAATTCCGTGTTGTTATAAAATATATACCTGTTTTTAATAGATGTTGTAAACTCAGCTGTATTAGGAATTATAATAGCACTCGTGCCGATTATCCCCTTCATTACTATTATCCCTTTGTTTAAACTTCCAATATAAATAGTGTTAAGAGCGCTATCTATTGCCAGACAGGTTAAGTAGCTGTTTAAAATTAAAGGTTCATTTTTAAGGTTTTTATTAGTAATGTATAAATAGCCTTCTACATTATTTTTAGCATCCCCAATAGCTGCTATTATTTTATTATCAGTTACAGCAATATCCCATACTTGCCCAGTTTTATTGTAAAAAGGTTGTTGTTCTGTTGTAATATTATACTTTGGGTTAAACAAAGTCAATGGCGTTTTAGAGTTATCTTCCATGCTTCCACCTATCAATATATTATTATGGTATATAGTACTACTAAAATGAGAAAACTGTTCAGCGCCTTTATGGTACTTTAATATTTCAGAAGCTACATCTTTTTCAAATCTATTCCCTTTCAGTAATAATATTTTAGGGCTATTCGCAAACCCATAAATTTCATGCTCATACTCAAATATGTCTAACAAAAATTCATCCGAGTATGACTTTTTAGTGTACAGCTTAGTTAATGTTTTACCATAATACCATTCAAAAGGCTCAGTATTAGTAAGTACAAATATTCGTTTTCCAATAACTTTTATTTTTCTAATGAGATTAATTGTTTTGTTGGAATAATAAAAACTTAATCTAGCAGTGTTTCTATTAAAAATATACAAACCATCGTTGCGGGTACCAATCAATACAAAACTATCCAGAAGCGCTATACTCCAGATACTCTTATTTCCAACTATTTTAATTATTTTTTTTTGAATGTCGGTATTGGCTTCAAATATACCCAATCCATTATCAGTACCTACCCATAATCGGTGCTCATCATCCAACTTCAAACACCTTACCGCATTAGAAGGCAAACCTGAATTAATGTCAATTTCAGATTGCAATTTACTTTCTTGTGCACAAGTAGGGATACTGATTATTGCAATTAAAAATGCAACAACAATTCTTTGTACCCAACCCTTGAAACAGATAAGCATTTTTCGCTTTTAGTAGTTAACGAATCTTTCTTAAACGATTTTATCAAAGCCTTATTTACAATAAAAGATTTGTGTATTCTAATAAAGTCTTTACCAAGTTTGTCCTCCAGACTTTTAATAGTCTTAGCAGTAGTATACTGCTGCTGGTTCAACATACATATTTTAGAATAGGGCCCATTTGCTTCAAGGTATTCTATCTCTTCAATATTGATGGGTATAGTCTCTCCTTGCTGCTTTATAAGTAAATATTTTTTTTGATTTTTCTCGCCAAAAATAGTTTTTTCCAATCTGTTTATACAATTTTTAAATTCAATAGGATTGATTGGTTTCAACAAATAATCAAAAGCTTTTTCCTTAATGGCATTGATTGCATATTCAGAGTAGGCAGTAACAAATACAACGGTAGTCTGAGAAGAAAGATGTGGCAGCAATTCAAACCCAGACTTATTATTTAAGTTTATATCTAAAAAAATAACATTATAAAAATTTGTTTTAATTATTTTAATGGCATCATCCAAAGAATCTGCAGTTTGTACTTGATCAAAAAGATACAAATAATTTTCTTGCAAAAATATCTTTAAAGACATTCTTCCGCTATGCTCATCATCCACAATCAACGCATTAAGTTTCATCAAGAAGTTAATATTTAAAAAAAGGGTTATTTACTACTATCCAAGTTTTTTCCTATAAATTTTGATAGTAATAAACACAAAGTATAACAATATTACAGGTAGGTTTTCAATATTATTAAACAAATTATTAATCGACACTTTTATTTATTAAACAACAAAAAGAGAAATACATCATTAAATAAAATCTTAACACGTTGAAAATATGCTTTGTAAAAGAAATTATGAAAAATAATTAATACAACAAAAATCCTTTAATTACCGAACTATTTAATAGAATACATTAATATTTAATGTAGATATTATAGCACTTTTAATAACAAAAATTGTTGTTTGGGTCTCCAGACTACCTCACTGCGGTAGCAAATCCTCCGCTCGGAATAGGTTGCAAAAAAATTAGGTTGACACTCGGTATTCTATCTTAAATACCAAATATTTTTTTTTAAGCAACAGCTTTCATTACATCTACAAATTTTGAATCTCTTTTTATAACTGCAAATGCTCTACTAATAACTTTGCATCTAATTGAATTCATGACAAGCATCTTATTTTTCCCTTCTTGTACTTTTCTTTCATAGTAAAGTTTTATTTGTTGATCATATTTTTTAGCGCTTAGTGCCGCCATATTTAAAGCTGTTTTAATTTTTATATTTGCTAAATGACTCACCCTTGTTCGGCCTCTTACGCTAGATCCTGAAGAATATTCAAAGGGAGCTACTCCAGCAAAACAAGCAAATTGTCTATGATTCTTAAATAATGTAAATGCTTGGGTATATGCGATTAGAATAACAGATGTTTGTTGCCCAATTCCAGGAACACTTCTTAGTAATTCATTCTGATGTTTAAACAGTTCATTTCTATTAATTACTTCTTCAATCAACTTGTCTACATTTTTTAGTTGTTTTTTAAGGAAAGTAATTGTTGTATTATTATTCTTAAGTGTTGCCTTTAAAACTTCCTTTGCTAAATAATTTTTGTTTTCAGAGGTAGTTCCAAATATCATTATTGATTTTATCAATTTTTCACGTTCGGCCAATAGCAGTCTCAGTTCAACAATATCATTCTCAGGTATTTTAGATAACTGCAACTCATGTTCATGAGTTATTGCATAATTGGCAATATCTCTTGAATCTGTCTTATCACTTTTTCCTCTGGCAATTCCTTTAGAACGCTTTATTTCTAAAGCTGGCACCACCCAATAATGTGCTTCGGCTGATTGTAACCAATAGCATAATGGCATGCCATAAACCCCAGTATGCTCAAGACAAAATAACACATGTTCAAAGTTAATATTCTTCTTTTTTACAGAGGCTATAAACTTGTTGATTTCTTTGGAAGTATTCCCAATAATACCAAATTGAGGACTGGAATTAATAGTGTCGTTACTGATGATACAATAGTCTAATTTTTCTTTAGAAACATCAATCCCAATAAATGTGTAATAATTTTTTTTCATACATTTGATTTGAAAATAAACAAAAAGTTGAAGTGCATTAAAACCTTTAATAGGTCTTTAAACCTAACATTCTATTTGATGCTATTCAACGTAAAATGTCAAAGGAGAAGGCAGAGGACTAATACCGAGTATAGTTAATTATACTAGCACTGCCTCTAGTTCACCTCTGCTTTCCTTTGAAATTTAAAAATACTAATTTTTATCATTGATATAAAAAAGCGAAGTAAAGGAACTGCCTGTGGCTGTGCCGTAATTAATTGCAGCTTGTAGCTGCTTAAATTTTTTGAACTTGTTCAATTTCCCTGTATTTTACACTTACTTTTTTAGCACTAAAATTTCAAGTATCTCCTATTTGTTATAATTAGTTTTATTTCAAAGATATTATTCTGTGGTAAATATATTAAAATAGTGTAAATGCAGCTACAAGCTGCAATTTATTGCGAAACAGGCGCAGCCTGTTCCGAGTGACACGCTGATTATTTGTAAGCTGTGCCGAGTAACACTCCGTGTCTTAGTAAGCTGTTCTGAGTATCACTCCGAATGTTTTGTAAGTTGTTTACAATAAGAAAATGCAGCTACAAGCTGCAATGGATTACGAAACAGGCGCAGCCTGTTCCGAGTGACACGCTGATTATTTGTAAGCTGTGCCGAGTATCACTCCGTGTTTTAGTAAGCTGTTTACAATAAGTAAATGCAGCTACAAGCTGCAATTGATTACGAAACAGGCGCAGCCTGTTCCGAGTGACACGCTGATTATTTGTAAGCTGAACCGAGTAACACTCGGTGTTTTAGTATGCTGTTCTGAGTATCACTCCGAATGTTTTGTAAGTTGTTTACAATAAGTAAATGCAGCTACAAGCTGCAATGGATTACGAAACAGGCTCAGCCTGTTCTGAGTGACACGATGATTATTTGTAAGCTGTTCCGAGTATCACTCCGTGACTTAGTATGCTGTTCTGAGTATTACTCCGATTGATTTATAAGTTGTATTTAGTGTTACTCCTTTTATTGGTGCGGTAATTAGTTAGCTATTCTGTAAGTAATACCGCTTTTAAATAATGATAAAATACAATTAAAATGTTAGTTGAAACTTCTTTGTAACACAGTTTATTCCCTTTTATGAAGCTTTTGGAATATATTTTTCTGTTTTTGAAAATAGTTTATTATTAAGGAAAGGGGGTGTTTACCTCAGTGGCTGAGGTGAAAGGGTTGTTTGGTTAATAAAATTGATTCACAACGACCAATTGTTTGATGTTTTATTATAAATGACGAATATCATTATATATTATTAATTATAATTGTCGATTTATTGAATATAGTTTTGCAGGATTATTTAAAATTAATATTTAACTATATGACAAACAATGTAAAAAATTACAACTCGATGGTTGAAAGAACTCAGCTGACAATGCAGAATAATAATACTCTCTGGAGTGGTAAACCTAAGATGGTAACAAAGATTGGGGAGATTACTGCTATTCAAGCCGCATTAAATATTCTTTCTAAAAAACAAGGCGTAAGCACCGGTGGTGCCACCGGCACCAAAAAGACCGATAGAGTAGTTGCTGGTTTACAATCTTTTCATTTGCAGAAAATTTTACAATCGTTTTATCTTGATATTAAGGATCAGGTGAGTTACGATACTATTGAATTTAGTGTTTCTGATTATACACAAGGGAATATTAAGGATTCCATTAAAAAAATGAATCAGGTATATGACCTGGTTACGGCTATAAATATTAAATCGCCTCTGGCGCTTAAGGATTTTAATCTTTCTGATACTGATATTGCTGAGTTGAAAACAGATATTGATGCTGTAACTGCCATATCGCCATTACCATCGACAATGAAATCGACGAATAAGGCGATTACAAAAGAAATAAATGTTCAGATGAGATTGCTGAAAAATGCAATGGATGGCCTGGATGTGAACATGAATACTTTTACTAAAACGCAACCTGCTTTTAGTGATGTATATTTTGCTGGCAGAAGAATAGTGAATACTGGTGTAGGGCATAAGACTGCTGAAGTAGCTTTGATGCCTGAACAAACTGAAGCTGTTCTGGGAAATAAATATACAGTGGGTGATGTACTTACCATTAGAAATAAGAGTGCATTTGCAATGCAATATGGGTTGACACATGATGCTGCTGTATTACCTACAAAAATGATGAGCCTGGAAGGAAATACTGAAATAAAAATGACAGTGGAACTGGATAGTACGGGTGATTTTGGACACTGGCTGGTATTGCATAACCCGCATGATATGGATGATGTGGATGTGACGGTGCTTTTGGCGAAGGGTAAAAACTAATTAGCTAATTTGCTAATGTGCTGATGTGCTAATGAATACAAAAAGGCAATGAGGCAACAAGGCACAGAGGCACAAAGGAATACAGCTGAACGCAAAACGCTTAATGCTTAACGCTAATACAGAATACAAATTTTAAATAGATTAGTCCTGGGAGAATTTCTTCCGGGACTTTTTTTGTCTATACGTCTGACGATAATACCAATTAATCTAATAATAAGCCGATTTGTCTAACCTAAAAACTTTATTCAAAAGGTCACTTCATTTAAGATTTTGTCTCATAGCCGACAGGCTCTGTTCATACACCCCCACTGCACCCGCTCCTTGTC
>Ga0214192_1000510_pt1 | contig 24021 bp, 30 predicted proteins | sample TroBogEpilimnion_44_FD_153030 | JGI IMG/M metagenome (GOLD analysis project Ga0214192, IMG submission 153030) | Freshwater microbial communities from Trout Bog Lake, WI - 29JUL2008 epilimnion | ecosystem: Environmental > Aquatic > Freshwater > Lake > Epilimnion/Euphotic zone | place: Trout Bog... | reverse complement strand
GAGGTTCTGGCGCAGGAGCAACGGCTTCGGCTGGAGGTGCCGGAGGCGGCACGGGGGCCGGGGTCTCGCTGACCGGAGGAGGCATCTCCTCCCCATATCCCGGAGGCGGTTCTTCGCCGATGTCGGGCGGCGGCACTCGCGTGGGTTCGGCCTGACCGACCGGAGGCGGGATCTTACGTTCACCGACTAACAGCGCGGCGATATCAACGCCCTTGCCTTCGCTCTGAACGCGCTCCGTATCGCGCTGCCGCGCGGCCTCAACCTTCTTCTCTTCCTTCGCTTCTTCTTTCGGCGATGGCGGCTTGACGGTGGGTTCTACTTTCGGGAACGCTCCGCGCCCACGCATGAGATTGATTGGGGCTTCGCCCAACGCCGCAGCGCCACGACCGAGACGATTCTCTTCAGCACCGAGACCACCGACGCCGCCAGCAATCAACGTTTGAATTGGATCGTAGGGCTGACCGTTGTATAGCTGAAAGCCCGTGTCGATACCTGCACCGATAGCGGCGTTGACGCCCATCTTCGCTAGAGCAGGGCCGCGCGTTGCCGCGTTACCGAGTAACGAAAGATTAGGCTTCATGCCCACCAGACTGCCTAGACCTTCACCCGTCGCAGCGGCGTACGGGTGCGCGGCGAGGTCAGCGCGTTGCGTCTCTTCATCCTGTCCGATTCGCTTCGCGAATTCGGGCGCAGCCTGTAACGCTTTTTCTTGCGCGGCGCTGCCTGCCGTACCAGCACCAAGACCGCCTATAAGACTCGCACCGGTGACAAAGAAACCGACTTCTGGCCCCAACAGCCACGATGCAGCCGCTCCGGCTAATCGACCACCTACCAACCCTGCTAGACCGGGAAGGACGCCGCGCTCTGCGCCACGCGCAAACGCTCCTTTAGCGGACGACCCACTTTCGGGGGCCTCTTGCTGCTTGAAGCGATCCGGAAACCGCTCCCGCGCCTTTGCCTCTGCAACATCGACAGGAATGTTGTCGGGTACAGCAACACTCGACCCGTCAGGCAAATAGTAGCGGTACGCCATGAATCACCTTATTGAGGGCCGAACAAATTACCGAGGTCTTGGCCCCCGCCGACGCCCAGACTAGCAAGCCCAAGCCCCTGTGGCGTCATGTACTGCATACCCTGAATTATCGAGTTTCTAGCCGCTGCCACTTTATTCGGGTCTTTAGAAGTTCGGATAATTCGCAGAGCGTTCTGCCCTTCTTCTGTAGCCATGAACTTTTCAAAGTTCGCCTGCAACTGCGCCGCGTGTTTCGGTCCCTGTAGGCTTTCCCACGCTTGCTGCGGGGTAAGTCCTTGATTCTTCAAATCGTTATAGTGTTCCATCTCAACACCGCCGTACGGATGGCTTTGCGCTTGGAGTCGTGCGACTTGTATGCGGTTCTGCATTTCAGCTTCGGCCTTGGCGTAGTCCCACTCCCTGTTGTTCTTGTCCATAACAAGTTGGTCGTGCCAGTGCATCGCCGCTGTCGCGTCGCGCTCAGACTCCTTGGACAACACCACCGCGTCTTTGACGTAACCCGCTTTACGGAGTTCTTCCGACTGCTGCAACTTGAGTTGGTCTTCAGCCAGACGCTGTTCGTTCGCACGTTGTTCTTTGTGCAGAGCCATGATGCCCTGCGCGGCGTCAGCGCCGCCGACGGCTGCGGCAGACAAGAACTTGGTCAGGTTGTTACCCGCCTGTCCCGGCTGACTCGCCGCCATCGCCATCTTGAACCCTGCGTCAGCCAACGCCATGCGGCGGTCTTTCTTGTATTGCTCGCCTAGGTCATCGCGACGCTTGTCGAGATACGCTTGATACTGCTTCGCAGCATCGCCCACGCCCGCTGCATCCAACGCGGTCTGAATATCAGCCATCGACTCTTGCGCCGTTCGTGCTTTCGGCACGGGACGAGCGATCTGAGCATCCATCGCTGCCATGTCGGGCTTCTGTAGCCCGAAGTTGCTCTGAAGCTGCGCGCTCATTCTGGACGAAGCAGGATCCGTCGCGAAGTTGCGAGTATCCGTAGACGGTTCCCGGAGTAGGTTACCAGACAGTGCGTCACCTGCTTTGCGGTGCGGAATAAGATCCATGATGCTCGACGGCCCCGGTAGCCCCACTTCATATCGACCCGTAGGCATGGACGAGTCCATCGTGGAGCCAGTCGGAGTCGGAGCAGACGGTGAGGCAGGAGCCGCAGCGGGAGATGGCGACCCACTGAAAAGACCCGTACCAAAAAGCGAAGCTTGGAAGCCCGGATCGCCGGGGCGCGGCATTTTACGAGCAAGTTCTGGATGGTCGCGGAGCGCTTGCGCGATTGCTGTGTCATCGTAAGAAGTTGGCATCGACGGCATCGACACATAAGACCCGGCTGTACCGTCGTAGTGCCGGATCTTGCCGCCATCCGCGTAACCGGGAGGCTTCTTCTGCTGGGTTGGCTGTTCCAACTTGTCGTAGTACTCGTCTGCCATAAGGTCGCCCTGCACGAGTGAGCCTTCGTCTCCGGCGAACGCAACGATACCGCTCGTGGCGTACTCCTTCCCAATGTTGTGCGCGGGAAGTCCGGCGAGACCGCCTTCACGATGAGGGATTTGTGGCCCCTGTGGCATCGGCGGTGCAGCACCCTGCGGGGGCATGGGTGGCCCACCCTGCGGCGGTTGCGGAGGAGGCGGCGGCTGAAGCGCAGCCTGTAACTGTTGTATGTTCGGTGGCGGCTGCTGCGCTTGCTGATTGACCTGCAGCACTCGCTGCGCGGCTTGAACCGCGACATTGCCCGGAGGTTGTGGCTGCTGCGGCGTGGCCTTCTGCAACTGCATCAGCATGTTGTACAACACAGGCGCGGGGATCATACCCCCCGCGTATTCCTGCTGCATCATGGCCCCGATCTGAGCGTCAGGCATACCCTGCTGCTTAAGTTGCATGGCCTTCTGCTTGACCGCATTAAGCTGCTGCATCGTCGAGGGGGACATACCCTGTCCGTACATTGAAGAGATGCTCATGATTTACCCCAACGCTCCGAAGAGATTGCCAAGGCCCATAGTGAGACCTGCCACCTGCCCGAGCATATTCGGCGCAGACTGATACGTGCTAGAACTGCCGCTACCCATCGGCGTGTTACGCAGCAAGTCGGAATAGTTCGCCAACGCCGTCTGCGGCTGCTGCCATTGGTTGTAAGCGTTCTGATAAGCGTTGTTGAGCGCGGTCTGTTCTTGCTGTTGCTGCAACGAACCCGCGCCGAGCAGTGCGGTGTTGATACCCGCCGCCTGTTGGAACTGCTGCTGACCCAAGTTGCCTAACAACCCCGCCGCCTGAAGCTGATTCTGGTTCGCCGTGTTGAACTGATTCTGAGCGTTGGCAAACGCGTTCTGCGAACCCTGCGCCTGAATCTGGGCTAACTGATTCTGCAACCCCTGCTGCATGTTGGCTTGCACCAACGCCTCGCGTGAGCCACCGAGACCACCGGCCCCCGTAGCCACCGACGCCAAGCCCGGAAGTTGTTGTGCGTAATTACGCACCGCCGCCTGTGACTGCGTATTAACAACGTCCTGCATGTAGGGCGACATGTATTGGTTAACATTCGCTCCGGTGAACTGATTCGTCCCCGCAAGACCTGCAAGCCCCGCCGCCTGATCCGTAGCGGCATTGGGCTGCATCTGCTGAATGTTATTGAACGCTTGAGTCTGCAACGGACTGAAGTCCGCAACGCGTTGTCCGGTGTAGTTGAACGCGCCGGGGGCGTTAGGGCCGAAGTAATACGACTGCGCGTTACCGAGCAGTTGAGTCTCATACGGCAGTAACTCTGGAGCAATCGACTGGTTATAGACGTTAGTCGTAGTCGGCGTACTAGACGAAGTAGTCGATGTGGTTGCCATGTCGTTGCCCCTTAAACCGGGAGAAATTTGTCAGAATTGATTTGCTTGCCCTGTTTCTTGTTTCCAGTACGGGCGTGTCGAACTTTGTCCATCATCGCATAGAGTTTGCGCGAACCCGCTTCCGTCGAACCGTTACCGAGGTGCGATACAACGTCAGCAGGGATCACAAACTCGCCGTCAGCGAGCGCCGCGCGTTGCGGCTTATTGCCGTGGATAACCGCCGGGATTGAGTCGGACATCCCGTCTCCCGGACCTCGCAACAGTTTACCCCCTGCGGCGTACGTCGGCACCAGATCAGCGAGACCGCCATGCGCCATGTGGTGGATACGCCCACCGCGCCGTGCAGACATGACATCGGCGTTCTGGCCTAGCGGACTCATACCCAGAAAGTCCCCGCCGTTCCCGCTTACTGGAGAGATGTCGATCTGCTGATTGTTGACCGCGTTCTGGGCGTCCTGCTGTGCTTGCTGCGCGGCAGCATCCATATTCTGAGACGCCTCCTGCTGCATCGTGCTTCCGGCAGAGACGTTATCAATCGCGTTAGTCTGGTTCAGGAAGTTCGCCATCTGTTGAGACGGCATCCCGAGCAGACTCCGCATCCAGTTCGGCGGGTTTTTATACATCTGATACAGCGACCGTACCGTCCCGGCTCCGGGGATGATCGCGTTAAGGCCCATGTTTTCTACTGTGTTAACTAGGCCGGGATGCGAATTTGCAAACCCACTGACGGCGTTACCGATATCGCCTAGAACTCCACTACCAGACCCGCTGTCTGAAGTGGTCGCCGACCCAGTATCCGTAGTAGTCGCGCCGCCCGTATCGGAGGAGGTCGTAGCCTCCACCGTTGAGTCTGTCGGCATAGACATGCCGCCCACCATTGAGTTCATTCCGAAGCCGTAAACCCCGTTGTTTGCGCCCGACGCTCCGGTGGTCTCCGACGCCCCCCTTGCCCCCGTCACGCCCGCTGCACTCGTGGTGCCCGTAGCGTCCGTCGCCCCACCCTGCCAACTCCAGTTGCTCGTTGCCGAGGGGCTTGTATTCCCTGCAAACGGGGTGATCATCTGATTTAGTCGCGCCAGATACGCGTTCATATCATCAGGAGACGGCGTGGGCTGATTCATCTGCATCGGGGCATTCTGCGACTGAGCCAACTGCTGTTTATAGTAGTCGTTCATGCTCTGAAGTTCGGCTTGGTCTGTCCCTGTCGGGCCACCCGCATCGAACCGCCGGAGACTGGCAAGCCCACCTGCTTTCATACCGGGAGCCGTCGAGGTGTACACGCCGGGGTTCCACCCCTGTCCGACGTAGTATTGTTCGCCCTGCGGCAGGTAGCCGTACTTGGCTACGTCTGGATTGATCTTACCGGGACGGAACAGACTCGTCTGGCCCGGAGCCGGAACGTACCACTCATTCTGGTTGGTAGTCGCCGCCGGGATCGTGGGCTGATGCGATTGTTGATACGCGTTGACCGTGTTGGAAAGAGCGTTGATACCACCCATCAGCGCAATGTTGCGAGAAAGAGGCCCTTCGCCCAAGTTGGCATAAAAACTTTTGGCGGCAGCAATTGGGTCTTCTACAAACTTATAAAGTCCGTCACCCATACTAGAAGGCGGAGTTAACATACCCGGTGCTGTTGAGGATACGTCAGGTGCAGTGATATCAAATCCACCCGTACTTACTTCCGGTTGTAATGCTTGTGGTACTTGACCCGCTACATCACCAAAACTAGCCAATGAAGACGTATCGTTCATAATTGCCGAAGCAGGAGTTGCATCGCGCGCAAATGCGGCTGCTTGTGCTTCAGCAGTGGCATTAGCGGCATCGCTTGCTTCTGTAGAAAGCGTTGGTACTTTAGGAGTACCCATCTTTTGAAGACTTTGACCCGTCTCAAGACCCGAGTACATCCCCATACCCGCAGAGACGGCATCGGACAGACTGCCGCCCATCGCCTTGTCGATAAGGCCCGTACCTACGGCGATTTCAGGTGCGTACGATGAGGCGAAGTCCGGCGCGAACGCGTCCAGCGCGACGCCACCGACTAGAGGTAAGAGACTACTTAGCCATCCTGCTTCGGGTAGCCCAGTGTGTGGGTTGGTCGTGAGTGACCCGCCCGTAGCCGTTGCGAGTTTCTGAAGCCCACCGACTTCAGCGGGGGACATATGCACGAGCATAGAATCGCCACCACGTCCCAACGATGCTAGACCGTGAGCCATGTTGTGCGGGTGATGAGCCATTGGTCTAAGCATAGTTACACCGCTGTATTAAGTGGCTTCGCCACCTGAGATTGTAATCGTGACCCCGGCGGCACTTGCCTTAAATTGGATAGTGTCACCGGCCTGAGTATTGTCGGCAGGGCCGTTTAGAATCTGCGTACCCTTCCACTGCAACGTCGTGTTGGCTGCGATAGCCACGTTGTAATAGATCGCGTTCGCAACGCCGGGGGTACCTAAAACCGTAGTCGATGCGGCAGGGACAAAGCACACAATCACGTTCACGGAACTACCCGTCGTATTGCAGATGTCCATGTCCTTCACGAACGTACGCGTACCAGACGGCACCGTATAAATAGACGCATACGAGGTGTTCGCATACGCCGCCCCGGAAGATGCTTGCGCCAAACGCTTGGGGACGATGTTCTGGAAGTTCGCCATCAGAAGCACCCGCCATCAAGCCACTGCTGCACCGACGCACTGTTCACCGTCGTCGCCAACTGAGCCGTCGCGTTATCGACTTGGCTGAAGTACAAGCGTAGGGAATTGTTAACCTGATTGTTGTAGCGCATGTCATACGTTGACGGCGGCACGGGGAGGTTCGGAGCCTTAGATGCGACGATGTTCGACATCAGCGCCTCCCATCCGGACGGATGTCGTAGCGGTTATTGCCCACCTGCCACATGACGCCAAGGTCTTGCGAGTAGTACTTGATCGCCATTTGACGGCCCCGGACACGAGTATAGATCTGTCCAGTATACTGTTCTACAGGATATGTATACGTCGGAGCCGCCGGTAGCGCGGTATTCGTTACACTCATCACGTCCGTGGCGTTGCCACCGACCGAAGTCGTGTAGGCCGAGCCTGAGTTCTGGCGGGGTTCGATGGTCATATACATAACTGGACTTGATGAGGTCGAGTTTGTAAAGGTAACGTCCGGCACGATACGCCAGATGTATGAGAACTTGTGCCCATCGCCTAGCGACACGTCCGCTGTCTCCAGATACGAGTAGATCCCCACCGGGGTGTTCGGCGTCCCATCGTCCAGACCGTCTTCATGCCAGACGAGTTGGTTGGGTATGGTGTAGGTCACCGGGGCGTAGATCGCGTGAGCCGCGACCGTCGTGTTGTTGTAGCCACGAGTCAGGCCCGTCAGGGCACCGCTGCTCACACCCGTGTAGGCGATCTGCTCGCTATCAACCGTGACCACGCCCGTGGATGGGAACGACGCCGCGTTGAGAAGCGGCAGGGTGGGGCTGGTCGTTGTTATCGCCTGATTCAGGTAAGAGTTCTGTAGGCTAAATACCGCCATTGGGTATGGCTGATACTGCGAGTCGAGCCACGCGGTACGGTTCATCGTGCCGGGGTACCAGACGTTATCCAGATAGTTGTAGATGACGTACGAGTCGTTGACCTGACTGTTCTTGGACGGGTAGTGCCACCAGATTTCGTTGAAGCCTTCGTTGAAGCCACAGACGATCTGGTTCTGCTGCGCGTAGTTAATGTTGCTGTAGACGTAACGTTTCAGCGTACTGGGCAGGGTCTGCACCGTACCCGAGTACACATAGAACCGATCCAGACCCATCCAGTATGTAATGTTGTTGACCGTCACCGCCGCGTTGGGGGCAATGATCGACACGTTGTCTTGGAGAATCGTGAACGAAAAGATCAGCGGCGGACCAACGTACTGCATGGAGTACAAGGTCGTGTTCGACCAGACCAGAATTTCCTGACGGTTGTTAATCGCTGTGATCAGGTACGATCCGTTCGACAACGGCGTCTCACCCGACTGGTTCTGCTGCTGCGGAACCCACTCGTAAGCGTTGGACTGGTCAGACCACCGCACCAACATGGGATTGAACGCGGTGTTGAAGTTCGTCGGGTCGTAAGAGTTCGCACCGATGGCGATGGTGAATTGAAGCGTACTTGAGCCAAGAATCTTGTTGGTCTGGTTGGGGACTGAGTAGCCCGCATAGCTGAAGTTCAGCACGTCGCCCACGCCGACCGTCACGTTGTTGCTCAGAGTGACAACAAAACCATTGCTGTACGAGGTAGTGACGTACGTCCCCGCCGGAATACTCGCCGTGCCGCTGACATTGGTGCCGACGGTAACCGTAGCCCCAGACGTGATGTAGAATGAGTTGTCTATCGTAATTGACGTTCCGGCGGTTGTGACGGCTGTCACAGTCGCTGTACCTTTGACCTGCGTACTTGCGAACGCGTTGAGCGTTACGCCGGGAGTCGGCGTGGCGTTCTGAAGGGCGCTACCGCCCGTGACCCACTGCCAGTAATAGATCGCGCCCCCGGTGGGGGAGAACACTAGGTCTTGGTTGTAGTTACATTGTGACCACAACTGCAACGGGATATTGACCGTCGCGCCAGACCCGGATCCCCACCCACCAAGTCCCCATCCCCCTGCGCCCCAACCTGTAGAAGCCACCACCGAGCTGCCGCTTGCGTTCAGTTTATAAGTCGCCGTGACGGTGCCGCCGCCCGTACCCGCTGTCGGCACGGTGGGGTATGCGTTGATCGTGAACGAGTTACCGTCCGTTGAGATGGAGATGATCTCGTAGGTTCCGGTGTATAGCCCCGTGCCCGAGTTATACGTACCGACTGCATACCCACCAACAGTGGTTGTACTTGTCAGAGTGACGAACGATCCGGCGCTGGCTCCGTGCGACGGCGCGCTGACCGTAACAAGAGTCGTAACACCGTCAGTAGTAAACGGATTCGACGCGAGTGAGACCGGACCGGATCGTATGGGGGTGATGTCATAGTAAGCACTGCCATACTGTATGTAGTACTTCTGGTTCGACCCCATCGCGGTCAGCGTGAAGCCGTCGTAAGTCACCCATGTCTGTAAGGTGCGGACAACGCCATTGAACGTGACGTTGGGGACAGCGTTCTTCCATCCACCAATTTTTTCTGGAAACCCCGAACGGAACCGGATCTTGTCAGCGTTGAAGTACGTGCCAGTCTCGGCATAGGTCGTGACTTCTTTGTTGACTCCGGGCGTGAACGGTAGTTTAACCAGTGGCATCGTTACACCTTAGAAAACAACTCAGCTTCAGCAGCGCGGCGTTTGGTCAGGCCCGGAAGCACCTTACCGCCACCCTTATTCCATTTGGCGAACTCCAACACTGCTTCATCAAACTTCTGCTGATTAATCAATTTCAGTAGAGTCGAAGTCTTGAAGTTGCCCGATCCGCAATTGAAAACAAAATCGCACAGAGCATCGAATTGATTTTGACTGATCTGAGGTTCAACCAAATTGTTGACGGTACTCTGTGCGGTCAGCAGGTCCAGCATCAATAATTGATCAGCACGAGCCTGATCAATTTTCAGCTTCTCGTAAACATCTGGCCCCGTATGACCATAGCCAATCGTCCACTTTTCAGCGGGGCATAAATATGCCTCCAGCCTACACCCCTCAAACTGCTTGGTGATTGCCGCGCAGTTCGGGCTGACGTTCATACGGTGCATCATTACGGAGCCACCACCGGAGCCGGAGTGGTCTGGGCCGAGACCTGATTCACAACCGTGCTGACGAGCGTGTTGATCGTCTTGGTCGAGATGTCCACACCAACGGTCTTGAACTCAGTCTGAGCCGAGGCTATGCCCGCAGCGATAGCGCCCGCCGTGCCACCCGTGGCGAGACCGCCAAGCGCAGCCAAACCGATCACCTTGACCGCGTTCTCAAGATCAGCGACCGCGATGCTTTGCAGTTCAGCAATCGCCGCACGGAAGTCGGCTTCGATAGCCGCGCCAACCGGATTGCCGTTGAACCACTTACCCAAAGCCGCAACGTCCTGCTCAAGCGTATTGAAGAAACTCATTGTTCAGTCCTCTGTTAAGTTGCACGAAAAACCAATATCGAACTCAGCCTTCTGGAGGCTTACTAACGTTATCTGACTGTCCTTCGGCGGTACTACCCCCGCTGTTGGATGACACGCCAACCCTTGCTGACGTAATTGTGTGCATGACTGCGTTAGCAGCAGTGACGATAGCAACAACCCCCGCAGCCAGATTCTGTGTGGTGTCACTGTCTAAACTCACGTTGAAACCAAAAACCTTGGCAAGGCCAAGGGCCGTACCAAGGAGCGCAAGGATTGCGTTGGTTGCAATCGTCCTATTTTTCCAAGTCGCAGGATCAGCAACTTCTTTGCCCTCTTTGAAGAGTTCGAAGAACTTGGGGGCATTCTGAATGTACTTAAAAAGTCCCATGCGAACTCCTTAGTAGAAGTAAAACACCACAGCGCCGTTAGATCCGGACGGCGCAGTACCTGTACCCGTGCCACCCGCGCCGCCGCCACCATATGGGCCACCGTGAACACCCGTGATCGGTATACCACCCGCTCCTGTTGTTGTTCCAGATTGCCCAGAACCACCTGCCGTTGATGTCCAATTGGTTGCGGTTGTTGTTGCGCCACCTGCGCCGCCGGTTCCTACCGATCCCTTGTTACCAAAATTTCCGGGGTTAACAGTAATCGCATTGATGCTTGCGTAAGTTCCCGATGTATTGATGAGCGACGACGTTCCGATTGAGCCGTTATTACCGCCGCTAAGATTTGACGCGCCACCCAAACCACCCGCACCAACCGAACCGACAATTGTCTGCCCCGACGCCGTGCTGACGTTGTAAGCGGTTGCAGTAATGGCATACGCACCCGCACCGCCACCGCCGCCGGGATTCGTACCAGTCGTATCGTAACCGCCACCGCCACCGCCACCGGCCCAGACTTCAATGACCATATTGGTCGCGCCAGTGGGGATCGCTTGAGTGAACGAGCCTGTCGTTGTAATAGGAACAGTTTGCGGCGTAAAACCGCCACCACCGCTAGAAGCGATCACATTGAGAATAGCGCCCATTACGAAACCCCCGGTCCCATGCAAATGAATGTCGGATTAGAGCCGCCAACGACGCAGACCAACGTGCAGAAGCCGTGTGCAGCCACCGTCCGGTTACCCGTAGTGGTCGTATTCACAAGCTGCAGCGTTACGCCCGTACCCGCCGTAATAGTCTGTGACGAAGACGAACTGTTGTAGAAGCTGATCACGCTGTCCGTCGTCCACGTCCCCGTACTACCGCTAGACCCCGTTAGGTACGGAGCCGCAACGATCAGTAGACCACCCGCCGTGTTCAGCACGTACTTACTGCGATCCGATAGCGCCGCTTGATACTGCGTACCCGCGCCCGTGGTTTGGGGCATACCCCGGAAGCCCACAGCGACTTGGTTACCCGCGCCGTCGTTGATCGTCGGAGTCGTTGTGCTGCTGAACGTCACTGCGCCCGTAAAGGACGCCGTGCTGTTGAACGTGACCGCTGCGCTCCAGATGTGAGCGCCAGTCCATGTTGGCGTGATCGCCTGACTCAAGGCCGGAGCCGAGTCTGAAGTCATGAACGTGATCGCGGAACCCGTGACCGTCGTAAGGCCAATCGTCGCGCTAGGGGCCGCAGAAGATACAGTGGCAACGGAGTTCGCTGAGATCGCGTTAACAACGTTGGTACCGTTACAGTACAGCGCGTAGGTCGCGCCCGTCGGAACGCTGATACCTGTTCCCGTCGGAGTGTTGGGTGAGAACGTACCGGGGCGGATCGTGATCGCGGCGCTTGTGCTGTTATAGACAAAGTACAGCTTAGGCGTCGTAGGAACGACCAGCGTGCCACCACCTGTACCCGTCAACGTGAGGTAAACGTTTCGTGCCGTAGGCGACGTAGCGCCCGACGTAATTGCCCCCGTGCCGTCCGTGCCGCCCGTACACGCAATGGAGCCACCGCCCGTGATGGCTTGCTCTATCGCATAGAGGAAGTTGTTATTAGTTGTCGTACCCCACTGGCCCGACTGATCGCCCGTCGCCATCAGAGTAATTTGAAGGTTGGGCGTGTAACTATTAGCCATTGATCACTTCCAGTTCGGGGTCTGCCCGTCGTTAACCGGGGTCCACTGAGAACCCTCTAGCGTTATATCACCAGAGCCATTCTCCAACTGAATCCGGTTGCCGTTCTCAAGTAGCAGATACTGAGGTGCTGTGCTGTTGACCGCTGACCAATTTGGCGTTTGCGTATCCCCGACAGCAGCCCAGTTGGGAGTCTGCGAATTTGTAACTGCAACCCAATTCGACGTTTGCGAGTCATTGACGGCTACCCAGTTTGGAGTCTGCGCGTCGCTGATCGTTGTCCAAGCAGTTGTCGGCGCGACGCTAACTGAAGTCCAGTTTGGCGTCTGCGGATCGCTAACGACAGTCCATCCGGGGGTCTGTGCGTCAACGACCGGGATCCAGTTCGGCGTCTGGGAGTCCGGCAACACACCCCAGTTGGGAGTCTGGGAGTCGTTAACCGGATTCCAGAGTTGCGTGATCTGGATCGAAACTTGCCCGATTGTACCAAAACCTGATACGCCTGTGACAAGTACGATGACCAACGGGGGCGGTTGCAGGTACGCGGGATCGAACGTGATGCCGCGCGGTGCCCGGAACTGCGGGTTGGGCCAGTCGGTCTGATTGAACGGAGTCGGGGCTATGACCTGTCGGAGAGTGTAGTTCGCCCCGACATCCTGCTGCGTCGCAAGGCGCGGAATCGGATTCGGAAAGTCGGTCTGAGTAAACGGAGCCAGCGGTACTGCTTGCCGAATGGTGTAGTTATTTCCTACATCAGGCAACAACGCACTACGCGTAACCGGATTGGCCCAATCTCTCAGGCTAAACGGCGCTGCCGGAATCATCTGCCGCAAGGTGTAGTTCGCGCCTACATCCTGCTGTGCCGCAATGCGTGTAACCGGATTCGGGAAGTCCGTCTGGTTAAACGGAGCCGAGATCGACCGAATCGTCAGGAAGTCCGGCGGGATAGGTTGCGCCGCAATTCGTGTAAGCGGGTTTGGAAGATCCGCCGGTACGAACGGGGCTAGGACTGGAGCAACTTGCCTAATAGTTGTATTAGGTAGAACGTCAGGCTGCGGGTAGACCCTTGTGATCGGGTTGAGCCAATCCGATTGCTTAAACGGCCCCGGTACCGCCAGATACCGCATGAAATCGGGCGAATCTGGCAGGGGTGAGAGCCGCGTGATCGGGTTAGGCAGGTCAACGGGCTTGAACGGCGGCGCGGGCACCTGTCGGATCGTGTTGTTTTGAACCGCGTCCGGTTGCGGGTAAACCCTGATTGACGGGTTCGGCTGATCCGTTAAATTAAACGGTGCAGCGAAATTCAGCAGCCGTAAAAAGTCAGGTTGATCCGGTATCGGATAGAGCCGTGTTACAGGGTTAGGTGCATCGACTGGCCTAAATGGTGGCGGGGGCACCTGTCGGATCGTGTTGTTAGATCCAACGTCCTGCTGCGCCGCAACACGGGTAACCGGATTGGGTAGGTCTTTCGGTAGCAGCGTGATCGGGGTTGCTGTTGGTGCAACCTGTCGAATCGTGTTGTTAGATCCAACGTCCTGCTGCGCCGCAACACGGGTAACCGGATTGGGTAGGTCTTTTGCTCTGAGCGTAAACGGTACGGGCGTCGCCGTTACGGCCAGTAGAGTCAGTACAGACCCTGCAAACGCATGGACTACCGCCGAGGCTCTGGATACGACAGGGTTTTGCCAGTCGGTCTGGTTAAACGGAGCCGAGATCTTGCGTACCGTAAGTACGTCGGGCGGCACGTAAACCGGAGGCGGGCGTACAATAGGATTCTGAAAATCCTTACCCTGAAGCAGTATCGGTACCGTAGCGGGGGCCGCTGCCGCCGTACGATTGAACATCAACCCGTTATAGGTAGCCGGGGGGCGTGGGAAGCCGTTCCAAGCATCGTAGGCTTGTAACGGGAACTCGCGCGGCGAGAACTCGACGTTATGCCCCGCAACAGACGCTACCGCCGTGTTGGTGGACTTGAGCAGTAACGCGATACCCGCAAACGTCGTGCCGCCGCTCGGATCGTTGACAGGCGAGAACAGGAACGTGCCGTTGACCTGCCGAGCATTGGTAACGGAAACGTACTCAACCGACGTACCGGATGAGGAAAAGACACTTGTGATGCCCAAGCCCTGCGTAAACGCCGCCGCCGTATCGCCGCTTGATACTTGGCTAGTGACAAGCGCATCGCCGGGAAGTGTTGCAGTCAACGTGGGATACGCGCTGTATCCATGAGGGTTTGTGATTAACGCATTGAGGGTTGAGAACCCTTCCGAGCCTGCAACGCCTGACCATTCCGATACGACCGCACCAACCGAGTACCCATTGTTGGCAGTCGTGTTAATGGACGTTGTGATCGTGACGGTGAACGTACCTGCGTTGGTACGCGATACCGGGGCCAGAAAGACCGCGATACCCGCCGAGTCAAAGTTGCTGACCGAATCAACGGTGTTGTTATACAGCGCCGTTTGTCGCGTGTAGGTGTTTGTTCCACCCGTCGCGTTATCGGTAACCGTTGCGGTAGAAAGGTCAGCGTTGAGCGGCCCCGTTGAGTTCGATGTCGTGCCGAACACCGAGACAACAAGGTAATCACCGACTGTAGGCGCTGTAACGGTAAGCGTTAAAGTTGCAGCAGTTGTTGTCGATCCTACGGTAGATCGGACAAATGTAACGGCTGCCATCGTTACGTGCTCAGTTCTTCAAAGACAACCTCGCCGCTCATCAAATACCACGTACTGGGTGGCGTAGCCAAATATAAGCAAACGGGCAGAGACGGATAAGTCACACCATCATCCGCTACGATAGGTATACGTTGATCTTCGCGGTACGTACGCGACCACGGATACATCACCGACACAGTGTCAGACTCAATCACTGAACCTAACGTACCCAGTACGTTTAAGTTAGTTTCTACGTTAGTCACCGCCGTGCCCGATTTAGGCTGCAACGGAGTGGGTGTAATAAATTGCGTTCCCAAAAACCCAACTGCACCGCCCGTTGTTGACAGGGTGCTACGCCGCACCACTTGCAAAGTCATGCGGTCATCTTGTGAGACGCCCGATTTATCTAACGGCTGTACCGTCAGCCGCCACGAATGAATGACAGTGGTTTGCGCGTCATTTGTCGATGGATAGATTTGTATCAGGTCTTGAGCAACAGCCTGAATGACGTTAGGCCCAAAGGACGCGACATACATCGAACCATTTGCCGCGCCCATGACATACCCTCAGATCTCTTCGAAATAGACTTCAGTTGACCAACCAACAACTGTAGCGCCCGGAGGTGTAGGCATATACAACGAAAGGAACGATCCCGACGCCGCAGCCGGAAGCACGATACGCTGATCCGGCGTATAGACACGTTCGTACGGTACAACGACTGATACGTAGTCGTTGGAGATAATGCTACCCGCAGTAGCTACAGCAGTTACGTTACGAGTCCATACTGAAGTAGCCGTTACCGTATTGCGTTTGTTTACCGGAACAGGAGTAACCGCTGTACCGCCGGTACCCGCCGTACCAGATCGCGTAAGGATTTGAAGATTGAACCGCAAGTCCTGCGCCACGCCCGATGTAATCACCGGGAGCATCGTGACGCGCCACGAATGGATGAGGATGGATGCCGTGGCAGAAGCAGTGATCTGCCAAAGATCTTGTACTGTACCGCCCGCAAAACCAGACGTGGCGTTGAACGACGCCGTGTACATTAACCCGTTTGCTGCCACGGCGTTCTCCTCTTACATCACTTCGTACAAGATGTGACCCGACATCGTGGACGCCGTACCACCGACCTGAATCAAGTTCATGCTACCACCGGTACCCTGAGTACCAACGGTATACGCACCGGCACCGTACATCGTGATCTGCTGATCAGGCGACGACACCCAACGCACAATGCCGCCGTACGCGTTGTACGACAAGTGAAGAATCTGCGAACCCGACGCCGAAGTCGGGCCAGTGCCAGCGGAGGTGAACCCCGGAGTCGCAGCCAAGGTAGGTGCAACCGCCGTGATATCCGTGAAGATAGTCGTGGCGTTACCTACAGCGGGAGTGGCTGCTAGCGTAGTAACACGCGCAAACACCATGCTCGCCACCTGCGAAGACGAAGTGGCTTCACCACCCATGTAGATTTCGCTGATCTTTGCGACCGACGAAGCGACACCGAGAAGTGCCATGAAACCGCCGGACGACGCCGCGCTACCGATAGTGGTGATGGTCATTGGGACCGATGAAAATTGACTGGATACCTTAGCCATTGCAAATCTCCTTAAGGAACAATAATTAATCCCGACTGCTTTTCAGCAGCGTTCATTACTTCATCTACAATCTGTTTCATGGTTTTACACGGCGCGCCGTTCTTTTTTAGAACTCCGCAGCCATCACAAATATAACTGTCGCATCCACGGCAATACTCGCGTTCACGAGTACGGTTAGGATTCAGCACTACAACGTATTCACAGTGCGAACACGTATACGTTGCAGACTCAAACACTCCACGACCGGAACCGGGAGGAAGTCCGTCTTTTACCATGATTTCATCAGGAACAGGTTCTGTTGCCCGATGGTCGATGATCAGATAACCCTCTTTAGAACGCTTACTGCTCATAGCCTACCCCTAGGATATTTGAACGATTGCAGTCCCCGGTGCGGCAGCGGGGAACTGTACTGTGAACGTACCCGACGTAACGGTCTTGGTACCGCCGAAGTTCAACACGGCGATAGAGTGTCCCGTCACCGAGTTATAGATGAGTGCGCCGTCCGCGCTGAACGACGCTCCGGGCCACGAGACGTTATTGAAGCCCAAGTACGCCGTTGTGCCGCTAGATGTTGGCGCTGTGCCTATGGTCAACGCGAGTCCACCGGCAGTGTAGCCGGTACCCGTGGTCTCGCCCGTTGCGGTGTACGCTGTCGTGGTCGCATCTAACGACGCGCTATTGGCAACTAAGTACAACGCGATCTTGGCGTTGGACACGATGCCCAAACAGTCCACCTTGAATGAGGTGGTCATACATTGTGTGATACCGCTCATTGTACTTTGACCCTAACCTGTCCGGAGCGATACGCGTCCTGACGGTCTTTGCCATCGCCAAGCTGCTTGAGCAGCGCCATGCCTTCCTGATACATCTGGTCGTACTTCTGTGCCATGTCCGTCTCACCCTTCAGGTAGACGTATCCTTCACGCACCGCACCGTACAGCAATACTTCACCGAAGTTATTGCCCAACCATGTATTGGTTGCCGTCACGATGGACGCAGGGTAACCGTAGTAGTGCATCTCGACCGCGTAGTTCTGATCCGGCGTAGGGCCAAGAATCAGCGTACTGGAGTCAAACACGCCATAGTGCTGCGGCGTACCGGTGATCGTAGGGTCTGGATACGACTGGCGAACGAAGTTCACGTCCTTGTCGAGCAAGAACGCCTGACTGATGTTACCCGCGATGTTGTTCGGGTTGATGACCGCGACCGAGAAGATCGACAGCCAAGACACCGGCACACCGCCGACCGTGGAAGGCAACTGGAGATACTGATTGCCCGCAGTCATCGTACCCGTCGCGTTCTGTCGAATGACAGGAAGCTGAACAGAGTTATAGATCCGCTCTTCCGCTAACTGTACAAAGTTCGGTATGTTCGCAACGAACGACGCTTCCGACGATTCACAGTAGTTCTGAATCATCGTGTACAAGTTGTTCGTCGCAGACGACGACGTGCTGTAGATGACCTGCATGGCCTATCAGTCCTCGTGCTTGCCCGGACGAGCCTTAGTACGAACCTGATCGCGCTCTTGGTGATCCTCGTAGAAGTGCTTGCCGCGAGTCGTGTTCTTGCAACCACGGATCTCAAGGCGTTCCTTCTTGTCGCCGTTCAACGGGCGCACCCAACGACCGTAGGTCTTGGTGCCCATGCGGTCGAGTTCATCAGACTCGTAGCCCTGACCGTCGGTGAACCGAGGGTTCTTCATAGGCTGCTTGTACTTCCCGATGGGGTTCGGTTCATCCCACCCGAAATACTTAAAATCCTGCCATTTGTTGCTCATTACCGCCCCCGACCGCCGCTCTTATGCGACGCGGCTTTCTGGTTCATCGCACGGGCGAGATTGCGCCCATACTTCTTCATGGCTTCGCCAGTGACACCACCCGCCGCCATGTGCTTCTTGCCGTCGTGATGCTTGTCGTGCTTCTTCATCTAACTCTCCTAGGAGAACGCTATAGTAACCGTACCCACGCCACCGACGCCGATTAGATCGTTAGGCGTCTCAGGCAAAAACGATGTGTTATACCCGATTGGATTCCATCCCCATTGGTAGATACGGCTACCACCGTCACCGCCATTCACACCGTTCGCGGTGTAATAACTGATGTCCTTGCGAGGCTCCCGCACCGCTTGCGGGTCGTTGACTGGATACAGACCTAACTGCAACTGCGGTTGATCCGGTTCCCAACATGTCGGGCAGACCTTGATACTGACGTTCTTGGTCTTGATGACAAGGTTCTTGAGTTCCGTCAGTTTGTAACGGAACCCACAGCGGTCACATTCCGCAATTGCATTTTTAGCCGATGCAAACCGACTAGGCATACATCACCGTAGGAATGTTTCACGTGGAACAAACCGGATCGCCGCCTTCTCGCGGTCTTCGTCTGCCGCGCGTTGCCAATCCTCGTCGTACGCCATCTTAAGAACCTGCGTACGTGACTCAGCCCCGGTGATCTTCATAGACAAGTAGTAGGCCAGACCCGAACACATCGCGGGCCAGAACCGGAAAGACATGTCCTGAATGTTGAGACCTGTTCCCGCATCCTGAATACGCCGCAGCCGCGTCGCTACGAACGTATATGTCGTAGAATTGTCTGGTGTAGGCCAAACCGTGATCGTGGGCGCGTATGTTGTAGTGCTACCACCCGCCGCCGTCTGACCGCTCAACCGATTGATCCACACCTGAATCGGACGGCCTGTCGCCGTCTTGTTGGGGATCATGAGGTAGGTCGAACTGGAGATGCGCGTGATGTTGATGTCCTGCTGCGTCGTCCCAGACCCTGTACGGATCACATGGTCGAGCAAGTCCACCGTATCGGACGGAACCGTGTAGGTCGCAACGCCCGAAGTCAGCACCTGTTGATACGACAGATCCATCGTCCACAGATTGACGCCGCGATTGGCCCAGTCCATGAACATCAGATTCAGACTGCGCGTAGCCGTACGCAGGTCATATCCCGAGCGTAACTCTGCGCCACAACGCTCAAACGCCTCCTCAACAACGTCGTTGAGGTTCGGATTAAACGTTGTAAGCCCGGACAGTGTAGCGGTCATTAGGATGCCTCAGAGTATTTAAGCCACTCGGGATCGTCTTTCTGCGCTAACAGATACATTCGCGCAAATTCCAGCAACTCAGGACTATCTCTAAAATGCCCCAGTCCGCGATTGCAATGGCTGCATAGTAAGCCCCTAACCTGCCCCGTCTTATGGTCATGATCAACCACAAGAGGGCTATCATCACTACCGCAAATAACACACTCTTTAGTGGTCTGAATAAGATCTTTCAAATCTTCGTCAGAAATCACATCGCGAAAATTCCCCCGGCGTATTTCTGAACGATAGGTGCTACGACACTTCCGGCACCAACTGTCTAGCCCATTGATCTTTTTGTTATGCAATGGGAAAAACTCCGGAGTACCGGGTTTTTCTTGCTTACATTTTGTGCAAGTTAACAGTTCCATGCTCGTAACGACAGCGCTTTACGTGTCGGCCTTCCTTTATCGTCTTTCATAGGCCCCGGCATACCTGACATTCTGGCACAAAAAGATTTACGCCTACCGGCATCCTTTTTGGTTTTCGGATGCGGCGCGGGAGCCTTCAAGTGTGCGCCATGAGCCTTGTTATACGAGGCTCGTCCCTTGGCATTCAGCCCGCCTTTGGGGTTTTTCCCCTCTTTGCGAGTCCATGCCAACCCGCCCTTCGCCATACGTCCACCAGAACAAGCCTTCACGGGGGCATGGACCTTCCTCCCAGTACGGGGGGTAGGGACTTTACTGGGATTCATGGCTCCCATGCCCCGTGAAGCTTTCATCACTTACTTCCCGTGATAGTGCTTACGGATGTGTTCGTGATGCGGCATGTGCGAATCAACATGACCGCCATGCTTGTGATGGATGTGGTGCGGCGTCATGTGATGGGTGTGGTGCTTCGGCTCATGATGCTCCGGGTGATGCTCATGGGTCACATGCTCGTGCGAGCCGTGTGGACCGTGATGACCCTTGGAATGATGAGGCTTGAGATGACCGTGATGACCGTGCTTCGACATTTGGATACTCCTTAACGAATCTTGCAAGTGGTGTGACCGCGCTCTGCAACACCGTCAGCGCGACGAGACGGATGCGAGCCAACATGACCGCCCGAGGCCATTCTCACTTCTTTGCCACGGGTGTGTCCACGCTGTGCAACGCCGTCTTCCTTCCGGTGCGGCTTTTCAGCCGCCTTGTGGACTTTACGCACCATGTACGGCCCCGATTCCGGCTCTTTCTTGACGTGACCGCCCTTGGCGTAGTGGTGGTGATGGTGGTGGCTAATATGCCCACCCTTCTTCATCCCCGGAGCGCCACCCATCGGAGGAGCGCCGCCACCCATCGGAGGAGCGCCGCCACCCATATCAGGAGCGCCACCCATCGGAGGAGCGCCGCCCGGAGGCCCCATCATGGCAGCAAGTGCCGCCGGATTGATCTTGCCTTTCGGCTTCGGCTTGTGAGCAGCCTTGGCAGCGCCACCTTTGGCGTGGTGCTTAACGTGACCGCCCTTCTTCATGGCAAAGCCTTTGGTCTTGGTCTCGTCTTTCGGCTTTTCAGCCTTGGTGACTTTACGACCCTTGCCTTCGCCCCTGCCCATACCGAAGCCCTTCAGCTTGGTATCGCCTTCTTCGCCCTTGTGACTGTGCGGTGGCTTGCGACCACCTTTGGTCTCAGCCATCGCAAAACCCTTCTTCGGGGTTTCGACGTGACCGCCTTTCTTGTAGCCCATAGCCTTATGCTCCGCTTTTTCGTGTTCCATAACTTCCTTCGGCGCGTGACCGCGCTTCAGGGCTTTCATTTCGGCAGCGGCGATGGACTTCGTTTCCTTCGCCTTGCCTTTCAATTCATTCGGTTTCACATGTCCACCTTTTTTCATGTGCATACGGTCCCGATCCATGCCGGGACGCATCATAGGGGGGCGCATCCCCGGTAAAGCGTTAGGGCCGCCCGGACCTCTTCCCGCCATAGACCCCGAAAATCCGGGCATCAATCCGCCCGTCGGAATCGGAGCGCCTGACATTAACATAGCCGCCCCCGGACCTCCGGCTTGCGTTCCCGGTGCCGCGGGGCCGCCCATCGCGAATTTCTTGCCTTTCATCTTGTCCGCCTCATGGAAATGTTTACCCACCTTCTGTGGGATGCCAACCTTTTTGGCAAAGCCGGGATTGTGTGCCACGGCTTCCATGAGGTTGTGCTGCTTAGTTGAAACAGAAGGCATTTGATTTCCTTTCATTGAACGCTAATTCTTACGCTCGGCATCTTCTTGCCTTTTTCTCAGGCTGCGGAATTGCATCGTGTCTATCCAGTCACGATTGCTCATGGGTCTACCCGTCAACTGCTTGACCGTCTCCGACTCCCAGATCCGGAGCAGGTACCACACGAGGCCCGCAATGGTCGTTACCGTCGGCAGTACCTGTAGCCACGCACCGCCCACTACCGCAGCGAAAGCGAGATCTAGGCTGTGCTTGATGGTGTCGTTGTGGTCGCTCACGGATTATCCCCAAGGCGGTGGCAGGGTCACGACAGGCGGGTTGGCCTGTAGGGCGATGTTAGACGCGAGGTACGCTTGCACGTCCGCTGTGGACGGGTCAGGGATCCAACTCAGTACCTGTGCCTGAGTCAGATTCGGGTACGCCGTGAAGTCGCCCGGATTGGGAGGCCCCACCGCGTCGGTGCCCGACTGCTGCGCGTAGTACGTCCCGTCCGTCGCCAAGACCTGCCAGTTCACGGCAGTGACAACATCCGTCAGGCCGTCTTGCGACGGCACGGTGACCAAGGACGTAACGCTCGTCGTGTAGGTAACGCTCATTCTGCCGCCTTAGCCGCTTCTTTCGCGGCGTCCTGAATCTTCTTGGACAGAACCACCGCCGCTTCCGCCGAACCCAGACCCGTGGCCTTGAGGCCAAGGTCGATGAAGTTGAGGAGAGCCTGTGCTTCTTCAGTCGAGAGTTCCAGAGTCATTTCAATCCCCCGTTTTTAGCCAATTCGCCAGTTAGTGCCGTCAGAGTACAATGGAGCGAGATTTGCACCGCCGCCCGCGCTGATAATAGTACCGATATTCGCGCCCGTGTACGCCGTACCGGAATCCGTAATCCACACCTGCGCCCCCGCACCCGCCGTGGCTGCTGCGGGAATAGTCGCGTATGTGGTCGCCACGATTCGCATAGCGCCGCCTGCAGGAATTTGAATAACTCCGCTATCGACTACTCGAAGCAACGTCGCGCTGTACGCGTCGTTCAATATTTCCATATTGCCGTTACTGACGCGGATCGTCTTAGACGGCGTAGTTGCGCCATTACCGGTCAGTTTTAAATTTACGCCATTGGTATTGTTGAGATCGTTAAGCGACAAAAGTTGCGTAGTACCTGCGCCAGTGTAGGACCCCGCAATTACAGCACCTATACCAGTCGTCGAGTTTGTCCCCGTAATAGTTAACGCTGTGCCGCTTGTCGGAGCGTTGATCGTAACGTTACCGGTGTTACTTATAGTGGCTCGATTTACGTTACCGGTTATGAATCCAAGAGCGTGACTAGTACTTGTTCCGACGAAGTGAGCCGTACCAACGGTGTACCCGTAGACACTTGTAGTAACACCGTCAGAAACTTGTACTCCGACAATGCCGGTGTTGCCCGCACCTGCAGTGCTAACAACTATTGCGGAAGAATTTAGAGTTGCAGTATTGTTGACCGTAAGCGACGCAGAAGTCGAAGACCCTGCGAGGGTGACTGCCCCATTCGTACCAAGAGTCATGGTCTGCGTACCACCCGTAGGCGTACCAGTACCGGTTGTTGCTCCAACTAGGAAAATTAATCCAACGGAACTGTAGATTTGAGAATTACCACCTGCCCACATACCAAGCGTTTGTGCAGAAGTTACCTGCACCATATTGTTGTTGGACGCACCACCGAACCGAGCCATACCGCCTGAGTACGATACGTCTAAGAACGTCGCAGGACTTGAAGTACCAATACCAACAGCCGTAGAACCGACTTGAAGTAATGAACCAGTCTGAGCAAGGAGGCTCGCAGCCGTGAGGCTGTAGTTCGCCGTGCCGCGAGCGATGGGGATCAGGTCCGTCGTTACCGCCGGTACGCCTGATGCAAGAGCCGAGATTTTAGTGTCAGCCATTGTTCTATCCTAATAAGATGTCGCCGGAGTTGTTCTCCAGCAGAATTCGGTTGCCGTTCTCAAGCAAGATGTACTGCGCGTAGGTCAGGGCTTGAAGTTGCGTGTTAGTCAGCGCGTAGTTGAAGTATTGAATGGACTGAAGATGCCCGTTCAAATACGCAAAACCGATGTTTCCACCGAAACCAATTTGAGTGGTCGTTGTAAACGAACTTGAGTGTGTAGCAGAAGCCACAGCGCCGCCATTCAAACATACCGACATGGTTGTGCCCGTGTCGTTGTACAACGTACCTAATTTAAATGTTGTGTTGGTGCTTATGGTATTTGCACTTTGCAACGTAGTTGCCGTGTCAAAAATTCCGCCATTATTGGTTGCGGTGATTTCGCTTAAGTACCCATACGCAGTTCCGTTGTAATAGCCGACCAAAGCGCCAACAGTAAGTGGAGCAATTTTATCGGCTTGGACAACAAACGTACCTACCGTACCGTTAAACCACGGAGACGCAGCGGGAGTTGTAACAAGAGCATCCGCACCCCTCCCCACCGCCGCCGATGTGGTCGGGATGTAGGAGGTGGGGAAGGCTCCTATCTCGCATTGAGCGCCCCAAACATAAATTGCCGCCGCACCCGATCCTGTAAAAAGACGTTGCACTCC
>Ga0214192_1000509_pt1 | contig 24042 bp, 25 predicted proteins | sample TroBogEpilimnion_44_FD_153030 | JGI IMG/M metagenome (GOLD analysis project Ga0214192, IMG submission 153030) | Freshwater microbial communities from Trout Bog Lake, WI - 29JUL2008 epilimnion | ecosystem: Environmental > Aquatic > Freshwater > Lake > Epilimnion/Euphotic zone | place: Trout Bog... | reverse complement strand
CGCCATTATCGCGAGTTAGTGAAACCCGCCGCCGCCACCAGTTGGTTCGCAATTGCGCCACAGAAACCCGCCAATGTCCTGAGCCTGCCCACCGCCTCATCCGCTAGAGCATAACCGGTCCTCAGCCTCGTTTTCCGCCATACCCGCCCTGAGCAATCAGCGCGGGTTTTTATTTCGCCATCAAGCTGATTTTCATTGGGCTTTTAACGTCACAGTGGCACCCCCTTTCAACACTAACCGCCGCGACCCCGCTCTTATGAGATGGAAACGTGTTCATTGCATGCAGGGCCGATGTAGCATCCAACTCTACAACACTTCCTAATCAGAAATCCTCCCTTCACGGGGTAATAATGCTGTACGAATGCGATTTGTGTCTTGACTTCGAATTTATGGGAGTAGAACGGACGCAAGTGCCTGGCACGAGACTAGGAATCAGGTGCCAATCCTGCACTGATGGGTGCGCCCACGAAGTCATGTAGATGTAAATCAAAAATAGACCAAAACATATGCCCAACCTATTCAACCAGTCAGAAGCAACCGGACCAATGCCCATCATTTGTCACACTATCAACAACACTGCGCTTTCGCGTCTGCTTACCCCAAGGGAAGCTTGCGATGTCCTTGGCCTCAAGGGAGAGCGCAGCCTTCGACGCTGCCAAGATGAGGGCCTTCCTGTCATCAGGCTGGGTTACCGCACGAAGCGTTACCTCCTGGTGGACGTTCTGGCCTGGGCAAAGTCGCGCCAGAGCACGGGGCGCATCACCATGAGAAGTGGTGATGAACGTCGGGGGCGGCGCAATCGGCGCTGTAAGCCAAACGGCACATCGGCAGTTCAACCTTGATCCCACAAATATGAAATCACACCACCGCCGAAGCGCCATTTCCAAGTCAACCCTGCGTCGCGTCGAAATCTGCATTCGTAGAGGCTGGCAGCCGGGCTTCCCTGCATCCGGCTTTTACAAGGGCACTCGAAAGGGAATGCATGATGATGCCAAGTGAGAAACCAAACACCAAATCCATGAACGAAAACCCCATCAAATCGACCTCACAACAGCGAGCGATCACCGAACTAATCATCGGGGCGGTTGCGTGGGAGACTGAGACACAGGGATATTGCACTTGCCCTGGTGAACCTTCCCATAAGGATTGCAAAGTATTTCTCGACAAGGTGCCCACTGTCTTTTGTTTTCACACCACCTCCTGCAAACCTCAGGTTGATGCTACCAACCTTGCCTTGAGACGGGTTTTGTCCGGCGGCTGCGGCACCCGTCCACCGCTCACAGCAGCACAGCGCCGGGAGTGGCAGCGGAGGGATGCGGAGAAGAGAAAGAAGATGGAGATGGCGGCTTCAGCCACCAGGGGGCTTCCCATAGTCCTAGACGTTTGGAAAACATCGGTGGATCTGATGCGGAAGAGATCACCGTCCCCGATCCCATCCAATCCGGTTGAACACTTCCACGCCCTACTTTCATTGTTCCCGAGTGAGGACGTGATCTGGGTCGGGGATACGTATTCATCCTGCTCGGATGATGCGACCGAATATGAGAAAGTCCGTTGCCGTGGTTTTTTCAGAACCGTGGGCGAGTGGAGCAAGTTATCCGCAGCCCCAGCGAACTTCACCTGCCCATCGGTCTTCAAGACAGGCAGTCACAGCCGTTCCCAAGCCAATGCATTGTTCCGCTGCTTTCTGGTGGTGGAAAGCGATGTCCACTCCAAGGACGAAATGTGCGCGATCCTGGAATGGCTACAAAAATGGATGCGGCTCAGGGCCGTAGTGGATACTGGGGGAAAATCCCTTCACGGTTGGTTCGAGCCACCGCAGCCCACCGCCTTGACCGAATTCGAGATCATCCTGCCCGCCATGAAACTTGACCCCGCTCTCTTTCGAATCAGCCAGCCTTGCCGGATGCCTGGGGCGATGAGAGATGGCAAATACCAACATCTCGTTTATCTGGATAAGGGGGTGCGCCATGCCTGCTGATGTCTTACCGCCTTCCCCTGCATTGTTTCTGCAAACCCTGTCACCAACCGTGATCATGCCCTTGGATGAATTCGCATACTACGAGCAGAGCACAGGTAAATATTTGATCCGCAATGATCGTCACCAATGGATCTATGTCAATGAAGGCAGCATTCGCCGCCATTTGAGCGACAAACCAGAATTTGCGAAAATCCCCGGCCAAACGGGAAACCCCATAGATCAGGAGATCAGCCGCATTCAAATAAAATGCGATGTCGATTATGCAGGGTCATTGGCGGGATATGATGAGGGCATCGTCGTGCAGGGTGGGTACCGGATTCTTGTAAAGGAAGCACCCAAACTCATCGAACCCATGGAGGGTGATTGGCCAACCATCAGAACCATGTTGGACAACATGTTCGTCGAGCCCGAGCACGAGCAACTACCCTATGTATTTGGTTGGTTGAAGTTCGCCATCATGTCCCTGCGGGACAAGACCTTCATGCCTGGACAAGCCTTGGTATTCGCGGGAAAAGCGGAAAGCGGCAAGTCTTTATTCCAAAGCCTGATCACGGATATACTGGGAGGACGATCCGCCAAAGCCTACCGATATATGTCAGGGGCTACCACCTTCAACTCGGAGCTATTCGGCGCGGAGCACCTGATGATTGAGGATGACGTTGGATCATCTGATCTGAGAATCCGCCGAGAATTCGGAGCACGCTTGAAGGAGACCGTCGCCAATGCAGTGCATTCTTGCCATCCCAAAGGCAAACCAGCCGTGAGCCTCCAACCGTTCTGGCGTCCAACAATCTCCGTCAATGATGAGCCGGAGAACCTCATGGTATTGCCGCCGATTGATGAATCGCTGAAGGACAAACTGATGCTGTTCAAGATTCACAAGCGTCCCATGCCTATGGCGACCAACACACAGGAGCAACGCGCTGCATTCAATCGCAAGCTGAGAAGCGAGCTGCCTGCGTTCATTCACTTCCTGATCAATTTCCAAATCCCGACAGATCTGATTTCAGAACGATTTGGCATCAAACATTTTCATCACTCCGAAATCTTGGAGGCCATTGATGAAACGGCACCGGAGACTGCTCTCAAGGGAATCATCGAAGTTGTATTATTTGGTGAACCCGGCAGCTTCACCCCATGGGAAGGCTCTAGTGTTCGGCTGCAAAAGGAGCTTTCAGATTCCCATCAGAGTTGTCAATTTAGGAGCCTTTGCGCGTCTCAGAATGTTCTCGGGCGATACTTGCACAGACTTGCTGCCCGCTCTCCAGGGCAATTCATTCCTTGCCGCACCGATCGAGAAAGAGGATGGACTATCCATGCGGCGGGGAACCTGACAGATGACAGCACTTTTCCATAACCTATATAGATAACCCTATATATATAACTTTTTTTGATGGTATATGAAAACTGCTGTCATCTGTCATTTCCCCTAATGAGAATTGCCAACCACGGTGAAACCAACTACGCAAACCCAGTTCATGACCCAGCTACCGATCCAAGACGATGATTAGGATGCCCCATGAGCAACCCCAGACCGCTGGATCACTACAGTCTCACCAAGGGTTCCACGACGCCACAGAGGTCAAGCCAAGGGCAGACAAGACCAACGAGGCCGCCCCTCCGCCGTCATTATCGGTGGAAAGGCCCGATTTACAAGGGCAGCACCACAACTTCAATCACATTTGTCTCATGAAACACACACAACCCATTGCAGTGCATATAGATAGAGAGAGGAAGAGAAGGGAAACGTGCGAAGGAATCTTTTCTAAGTCGTTGAGCCATAGGAGGTTCCGACAAATACCCCCATTCATCTGCCGACCGCCATTTTTTGAATGTCCCATGAAATTCCTTAACCACCCATGAAAATTTATTGCTCATACACACGGCTTGTTCCGACGTCCGAATTGGATACCAAGCGCAATCCCAAGAACCCGAACATGCACGGATCGGCGCAGATTGCCGCCATCGCCGCCGTGTTTGAAGGAAACGGAATTCGTCAGTCCCTGGTGATCTCCAATCGCTCGGGCCTGCTGACTCGGGGCCATGGCCGGTTGGATGCCGCCATCATGCTGGGATATGAGGCGATGCCGGTGGACTTTCAGGACTACGAAAGCGAGGCCGCAGAGATCGCCGACATGCTGGCCGACAACCGCCTCGGGGAACTTTCCGAGATTGATGACGCCAAGCTCGCCGACGTTCTCAAGGAACTCTCCGACACCGGTCATGACATCAACCTTGCAGGGTTCACCCTTGAAGATTTCGCCAAGCTCACCGAACTGGATGAGGAGGTGGCGAACCTGGTGATGATCCCGAGGATGCAGATGCAGGCGTTTGAACATTACGACTACCTGATGTTCATGTTCAAAGACATCCGCGACTGGCTCAGGGTGTTGCAGCTCATGAAGGTGGTGAAGGTGGACTTCTCGATTTCACGAAAAACCCAAAAAATCGGCATAGGCCGCGTTATCAATGGCAAAACATTACTTGAACAACTTGAAAATCCGGCACGTGATAATGTCACGGAGCCGCAGCACCCGAGTCACAACCCACCTGTTGTTGCAGGCAGCGACACTGGTGATTCCCTCAGACCAAGTTGAGGCCTACGCCCCCTTTGTGGCACGGAACCCCCAACTGGAGGTGGTCACGATACCGCCTGAGAAGGTCGGGGTATCCGCCGTTCGCAACTGGATTGTCCGGCGTTTCGAGGAGGAGGCGATTGTGATGTATGACGATGACTGCACCTCCCTTCAGACGCTGTGCGGGATGAGGAACCGCAAACTCACCCCTGGGGAGACCGTGGCCGTCGTGGAAAACACGGCGTATTGCTGTGCTGGGGCTGGAGCGAGGTTGTTCGGTTTCAACCAGCGTCCAGACCCACGGATGCTGCAACGGAATGACCCGGTGTCGTTTGTCCACTGGTGTGGTGGAGTGGTGGGTGTCATTGGCAAGGAGGTGCGCTGGGATGAGATGCTCAAATTCAAGTGTGACATTGACGCATGCCTGGGCGAGCTGCTGACCAACAGAATCATCTATCACGAGAGCCGTTTCTGTTTCATTCAGGCTCGGGACAAAAACCTCGGGGGCAACTCCCTGTTCCGGTCGCCCGAGAAGATCGCCACCGAGAAACGATACCTGGCGAACAAGTGGAAGGGTCACGTCACGATTTCGGAATATGCCTCACAGGATTGCGTGAAGGTTCACGTGGATCGCAGGCAGAGGGTTGATCTCTAAAAAAGCCATAAATTAGCCATTACCGACGAAGGCAAAATGGTGAGAGATGGCGGCTATCTGATACGCATATAGCGTAGTATTCTTACCATTGGTCAGGTGCTTATACCTGCCCTAACGAAAGAATAAATAATGCCCTATTACAGACCACACACCACGCGGGGTTACAACCTGTTCGAGGTTGCAAGCTGCCTCCAGAAGGCCATCCGGAGGGGCGATACCGCGCTGGCGGGTTACATGGCAATCGAACTGTTTGAATCCGGGTTCCACAATTATGCGTGGAAACGGATGCTCACCGTCTCTGCCGAGGACTGTGCCGACCTCATCACACAGGAGGTCAAGGCACTTTACGACTGCTTCATCCTGATGAACGTCGATTCCAAGAAGGTGCGTAGCCGCATCTTTTTATCCAAGGCCGTCATTGTCATGTGCGAGGCCCGTAAAAGTCGCGATGCAGATCATCTCACCAACTACGTGTATGACCGGAAGATGATTGATGCCAAGAAGCTCACCGATGCGATTGATGAGGCACGGGAGAACCCAGAGAACATCGAGATGCCGGAATATACGTTCGATGTTCACACCCAGAAAGGCCGTAAGAAAGGCCAGACCAAGGAGGACTTCTTCAAGAATGAACTGGTGGCACTGCATCCAAGGCAGACCGGATTGTTCGATGATCTGGTGGTTCCTCCCCCTTCCACAGAGACCAGAGACTGAAAATTTAACCAACACAACAAAGGATAAAATTATGCCAGACCAAAGTGAAACGCCCGTCCAAGTCCCAGTCATCACGGAAGATCATGGATTAGTTGAACTTCCACCGGAGGCGGCCACCGCCGCCGATCAATCCAATGGCCGCCGCCGCCGTCAGGAGCCGGACATTCCCAATCTGGGAACCCTTCTCCAAACCACGGTGCGGGATGAATTGGAGTTGCTCGTCCTCCATCCAGAAGCCAAGGCCGACCTTGTGACGGGTCTCCGCACCATTGAACTCAGGGCAGACCTAGACCGTGTATGGGGTCTCTCAGAGATTGAGCCGCTCCAAGGTCGCTGCATCCTGAACCTGTATGGCGACCCCGGCACTGGCAAAACCAGAGCCGCCCTTGCCATCGCCAGACGCTTGGGAAAACCCCTCTACAAGGTGGATTATGCTGCGATCATCTCCAAATACCTCGGGGATACCGCCAAACATATCACCTACTGTTTCGCCATAGCGAAGCACTACAATGCCGTGCTGTTCTTCGATGAGGCCGATTCCCTGCTGTCCAAGAGGGCGGATATGAACGAGTCCTGCGCCACCAGTATCAACCAGAACAGGAACGTGCTCATGCAGTGCCTGGATGCGTTTGATGGCGTGGTGGTGATGACCACGAACCTGTTCGAGAACTATGACGAGGCATTGCTTCGCCGCATTGCCAAGCACATTGAGTTCAAGTTGCCCAACCGTTCCATGCGGAAGCGCATCATTGAACTGCATCTGCCCAACCGCACCCGTGTCGAGGCTGACCTGCTGGAGGTGGCCACGGAAAGCAAGGGTCTGTCCGGTGGCGATCTCAAGAATGTGTGTATGAACTCCATCTTTGCGGGAAGTGTCCACGAGGACACCGAGCAATGGAAGATCACCACCGCCATCATGCTGGCCGAAGTGGACAAAGTACTCGCCGCCAAGGAACGCCATAAGAAAGGCCGCAGCAAGGAGCGGGGTCATGTGGGGTTTTTAGCCAGCCTCAATACACAGGCCGACAACGACACTGCGGCGTAAAACGAAACCAGCGCGGGGAGGTTGCTAACCCGCACAACACAACTTATCCGCGTCGAAATCCCTTCCGAGCGATTGAACCTGAGCAAACGCATCTTCAAACGTGAGCGGCATTGCGAGAGCGTAGCAAACAAATCAGGCCACACGCAAGAAAAGCTGGTCAAACCGTGCGTTTTATGGATTTGGGGCAGATTTAGACAAGTGGACTTCCTCGCAAGCAAACGCGGTCTTTTCTTGCCCGGTTGCCTCAGATCTGCAAATTTATCTGTGAAGCCAACCGCCTGCGGGATTGATATGGGCTTCAAAGAAGCGGTGTGAATTTTGAGTGAAATGGAAACGCGAAATGCCTTGAACCAAAATATGAAAATCAGCATCAAGAAACACTTCGACGAGTTGAAGGAGAAGCACCAAAAGCTGGTTGCTGCCGCCATGAGCGATTCTGCAAATGCGAAAAAGGACATCGCCAGCAAGAACCAAGACAAATCCAAACTGGAAACGGAAAAGCAAAAAAAGGAAAAGCTTCTGGTTCAAAATGAGGAAGCAGGTCTGGAAGTTTCCAAACTGAAGACCATGATTCAGGAATTGGGCGGACAGATTTCAAAGCTGGTTGCCGATTTGGAATTGCTACAAAAGCGTGAGGCGGAATTTGCTAGCGTAGTGAGCCGCGATTTTGGGCGAGAAGACCATTTGGTTTCAATTCTAAACAATGCATATCGTTGCGATGATGCTACTGTCGTGAATTGTATCGAAGAATGTTTTAAGACCTTGCCAGTCACGATAACTCAACTCGACAAAGCAGGGCATCCGCAACAATGTCGTATCTTAATTGGCAAGACTCAGCGAGATTTGACCGTTAAACATAGCGGAAAATACTTCTCGAAGAACTTCCGGCCACAATCATTAGCTTGGGTTCCGGCTGTCAATGAATCCACAGACGAGGACACTCAGGAATCACAAGCTAATAATAAAGAAGAATTGATTGGTGTGTTTTACGACTGCAAAAAGGAAAAGTTTATACTCTTGGAAGTTTTGAAATGGTATAACACGGTAAAAGAGCAAAGGCGTGGTGATTACGGCTCATATCGTGAGGTTGAAGTTCAGCAAGAATTCGAGGACGCATTTACGGACATAGCGATTTCCCTAGAAACTGTTATTGGCGACATTCTCACAAAAGAAAGCAACGAACTCGACCTAGAGAAGCCATACCAAGACAACCCACTTTTGGCCCATATCAGTTGTGAGATTAAAGCTCAAACCACCGCCAATCCGTTATTCAGGGTATGTGACGAAGAACTCACTTCCGCCGATATTTACAAGCGCATCAAAGGCGAGTGGGATTCGTTTGTTAATTGTCCTTGGTCATCTAAAATCAAAGGGCCTCTTGCCCTGCTTAAATACCACTCAGAGAACGGAGAGAAGGCGCGGTTTTGGTCAGAAGCATACGAGGGACATTACGGCTTTCGACTCCGAACCCGCGACCATAGTTGGATTGAAGGGGAAATTTATATTGCGGAAGCGGTAAAGGTAAGCTCCTCAAAAATGGTGCATTATCAGCCCAATTACAATCACACTGTCCAAAAACTCGGCAAAATGTTTTTCTTCGCTAGCAATACGAGGGATTCGCGGGAATAACATTATGGACTTAACCGCGACAGCGGAACTGCCAGCGCCAACGGCGGTTGGCTCCGGCGACTTAGGCAGCAAAGTCCTCATAACTCAATAATCTCAAGCCGACGGAGTCACCAGACAGCACCTGACGCCAATGCAGGTAATCGCTAACAACGCTGTCGCCGTAGTAACTACTCTCTCCATCGTCAGTTTGATTTTGGTCTTGATGTTCATACATGTCCTTTCTTTTGGTGTTTGTGTGTCGGTGGTCACTTGCAGAGTCACCTCTGCTCCAATAGTCTGAACCTGCACGGCATCAGAATGCCCGGCGGGAATCGAACCCGCTTCCATCGTCTCCATCGGCTTGAAACAACTGAATTGTCAAAGAGCGACCGCTTGCTGCCTAACGAAAAAAGCTGAGCCACCGCCGACCTGCGACGGGAACCGCGACAGCGGAACTGACCGCGCCATCCGCCTTCGCAAAAGCTACGTTGGACGGGACGGCGGTTGGCTCCGGCGAACTGTTGAACCTTCGACCGGGCTTGTTCAACCAATGGCGTATTTGCTGGCTCCGCTTCGCAGCAATACACCCTTCATTGTTAGGCGGCGTCATATTCTCACTTGTTTGAGTCATGGCTCAAGACTTCCCACATCTGCATCGAGGCTCGATAACTATTCGTGCCTGCCATGCCGTTGTAAATGGCGATAGCCTGCTCAACTCGCTGAGTCTCGCCCGTGGAAAGCAACTCGCCAGAGCGTCGCAGCGAACTCCGAACAAAAGTCCGCTCGTAGCTGGGAATGATGCTGGCTAAAAAGTAAAAACTGAAACCTATGAAAACCATGCAAGCGAAACCGCCGCAAATCCGAGCGGCAACGCCAAGCTTCTTCTCGGCGTAAATCCAGAACGCAAATGCCAACAAGAAAATGAAGAGAAAAATCATAAACGCTCAAGCCGCCTAACTATTAATATACAACAGGCGGTTCGTATATTAAAATGGTGGAACGAATACCAAGAAAGCAATGGCACGCCTTACGGAAGTGATTCGGCGGAAACATCTTGCGCTCACCAAGGAGCGGAGTTACTGCGCCTGGCTCAGGTGATATTGCGACAATCTCAAAGGGTTTCCGGCTCATTTGTCGAGTGAACAAAAACTGGAACGGTTTCTAAATGCTCTGGCCCAGTAGAATTTCGCGGCCAGCACCCAAAATCAAGCCTTTAACGCGATTATCTTTTTCTGCAAAGAGGCCCTGGGCGTGGAACTCAAAAACCTCCGGGCTTTACGGGCCAGACGCCCAGCCCAAATTCGCCGCGCCCCGACGCCGACCGTCCCCTGACATCCTTCCCTCCTCCACCCCTTAAAACGAACTGAAAAGATGGTGAAGGATGGTGCGCGACAGATACGCTGCTTGCGTAGTATGCTTCTTATAGGTAAGGCAATTTAGCCAGACCAAAAATACAAGGATATATGAAGCTAAAAAAACCGATAGACAGTGCAGCAAAGTCCATCACCTTCGGGGTGGAGTTTGAAACGGTCATTCCCTCATCTTCAGGTGTTTCGACTGGCAGTTACCATCATGGGTTGCCCGTGCGCAACGGCCTGAATTTAACCACAGGTCTCACCATTGATGCTCCTTTGTTCAATAGGAGTATTTGGAAGGCCGAACGCGATGGCAGCATCCGCTGTGATGCGGGGTTCATTCCGTGCGAGTTTGTGTCGCCCATCCTCAAGGGCGAGGACGGTTTGTCCAACCTCATCCAGATGACCAGTTTCATCCGCGACATCGGCGGCAAGGTGAATGATTCCTGTGGTCTTCATATCACCGTGGGCATCCAGTCGATAATAGGAACCCTCGATCCTCATGCGGTTGCCGAGTTCTGCCGCAAGCTGGCGCATGTTGCCCAAGCAAACGCATGGGCCATCTACGCCCAGACGGGTGCGGGCCGCCATGTCAACTCCTACAGCAGCGTGCTCCGTGAGGAAGTCGAAGTCATCATGCGGAACATGGTCAGGACGACCGACCCCATCAACCTGTCCACCATGGCCAACCGCTGTGGGAGGGGCATGGTCAACTTCAACAAGGTGTTCAGTCAGGGTGTCATTGAGTTCAGGGCGTTCGCCGGAACCTTGAACCTGAACAAGATCATGCATCATCTGGCCACAGTCCTTGGCATCTGCCGCCGTGCAGCCACAGTCCAGACCTTCGGCAAGTTCAACCGCAAGGAAAGTAAGAAACATGCCATCGCCAATTCGACGGACGCTGTTCGCCGCATGTGGAGATTGCTCGGTTGGGTGGATTCAGTGCCCAACCGTGATGTTGCCCTTGGTTTGTTCGGTGTCCTTCACTGCAACTTTGGCCTCTACCGCAAGACCGCCCTTGAGATGGCCGAACAGTTTGAGAGCCGTTTCCCCGTAGCCAACCTTTAATTCCAAGAAAGAAAGCGAAAAATATATGTGTGTAGTGATGATAATTCCAAAAGATGTCCGACCCAGCCTTGAGACCCTCAGGCTCTGTGAAAGAGCCAATCCGCACGGTGGCGGCATTGCGTGGAGGACGGCGGGAAGTGTGGAGTGGTTGAAGACCAATGATGTGGCCGAGATCGACAAGCTGGCCCTAAAGATGAAGGGTGAACTGGTCATCCATTTCAGGATTGCCAGCATCGGGGCGGTTTGCAATGAACTGCGTCACCCGTTTCCCATCAGCAAGAAATCCAAGCTCGACGAGCGGGGCCGGACGGGTTCGGTGCTGTTCCAGAATGGCACGTGGTCAGGATACGCCGAGGCTCTCAAGTTCGCTGAGGGCGAGGGCCACAAGGTTCCCGAGGGTGAGATGAGTGACAGCCGTGCTGCGGCATTCCTAGTCTCCATCTACGGGCATGAGTTCCTTAAAAAGTGCGGGTATTCCCGCTGGGTGGTGATGAGCGGGACGGAAACCACCCGCTATGGTGACTGGTACAAGCGGGATGGCATTTACTTCAGCAACCTCCATTGGCTCCCCTCTGCTCCGCCAAAATGTCAGGAAACGAAGGCCAGAGCCTTCCCTGCTGTTGAACAGACCGAGATTCCAGACCTTGATGACCTGGGCGATGCAGAAACAACCAGAGAATTATATGACCTCAGCCTCGTCAGTGATTACTGGGCGAAAGTCAAAGGATCCAAACAAGGCCAGAAAATCGGCAAGATTTGACCACCGGGACAGTTTGACGATGCCGATGCGTTTGCTACCCTGCCCTTGTATGGGAATCACAGTCACCAAAGAGAGCAAGGCCGAGTTCGCGGAGAAGCTTAAGAATTGGAGAAAGCGCGAAAACCTGACCCAAACACAAGCGGCCAAGACCCTGGGCGTCTCAGTTCGGACCTTGCAAAATTGGGAGATTGCCCGAACCAAACCCGCGTCCATGGCTGAAAGACTGCTCTTGGCGACAATTCAGAAAAAACGGAAGAAAGTTTCAAAAAGGAAAGTGCGATCTGTGGTTGGAACAAAAGTAAAGGGCTAGTGATTCTTCAAACATTGTTGGGGTGTTCGCTTCCCTTGCCGTGATAAACTTACGCAACGGACTTCTGCTTAACAGGTATCCATACGCCTGATATAGCCATGAACCTTGGTGTTACGTCCCGCAGTGCTATCGTAGAAAGTGCCGTTATTTTGCCGAATTGGCGGAATCACACCGTGTGCGTTTGCGGTGGCAATGTGGACCAAGTGCTGTTAGCGCCGTCCCTTTCTTTGCAAAAACCATGACCGATTGAGTTCCGCTGAGGTAATCGCTGACAAAAAGGCTCGACGAACTCCACGTTTTTTTGGCAGCAAATTCGAATGTTTCATCAGCCCTTTCATTTTGTACGTGATCGCCAAGAGTTGAGTGCGCTACTTTTTCCCTCAAGCAGTCGCCCTGTCCGCGTTGCGGCTGCTCTGGCACATTAAATCGGCATAGTCATTCTCGCGGCAACCAGCCCGAAGCAGCAGAAGGTCAAACCATCCGTGGGCAGCGGGTGTTTTGTTCCAACCGAGGGCACCAGGGAGGTTGTGGTAAAACATTTTCAATCATGCTGGCGGATGTTTTGCCGCGTCACACGTTGACGGCATCGATGGTATGGCGGTGGTTGGTCGAAGTATTGGCCGGACTTTCAATCAAGGCTGCTGCTGAGAAACTAAGACTGCCATTTGCCTTGGAAACAATCTATCGCTTGCGCCGCAGGATGCTGCGTGGGCTCGATCCAGTAGAAAAGAAGCTTCCCGGGGAAAAGCCCCAACGCATCAGCAAAAATCCACAGATTCTGTTGCAAACCCTGGAACATCTGAAGGCGGTCTTTCCTGACAGCAGCTGTCCGCCAGCTGACTTTCAACTTCACTTTCAGCATCCTTTCCTTGGGTAAAACGGACGGCACGAGTGCTCCAGTTCTGACGAATTGCCATCGCAGGGTTTCTTCATGCTGTGTTTTTTATGCGCGACAACACGACAATACCATCCCAAATCCGCCAGGCTACTTGGTAGCGTTGCTGCATGAATCCAAACTTGAACTTTGTTCCGTAAAAACCCCATGCGAAATCCCACAATTGATATGGCAAAAGACGTGATGGAAGTTGTGCCTGACCTTGGAACAGGAGTGCCGCAATCTTGCATGTCTGCCTCCACTCCCCTGCCCTTGGCTGAAATGGCCAGACTCTTACAAAGAGTGGTTGGTTTTTATGCCAGGACACTCCGCAAGGACCAAGCCGGACTCGATTTCTTTAAATCCCGAAGACTGGACGACCCCGCCATGCTTGAAGTGTTTCAAGTGGGATACTGCAACGGCACTTTGCCCGGCGTACTACCCAAGGCCGGAAAGATCATTGACGAGCTTTCAACCTTGGGAATATTGAACGCGAACGGGACTGAACTTTTTAGCGGTTGCGTCACGGTGCCCGTCTTGGATGCCGCAGGCAATGTATTTGGCATTTATGGCCACAAGGTTAGTGGCAACGAAACAAGACACATTTACCTGCCCGGTCCTGACGGTGGGATTTGGAATGGCGCGGCGGCAAAGATCCATCAAAGACTGTTCATTGCCAATGCCATCCTGGACGGCATGGTCTTGTGGCAGGCGGGTTTCAAAAATGTTATTGCGATTCATGGCACCAACGGCTGGACTGCCAACCACATTCATCTGATCAAAGAAAGTGGGGTCACCGAAGTTATTCTTTGCCTTGGGAATGAGGATTCCGGCGGGATGGTAGCACAACAACTCATACCAGAACTCTTGTCGGGGCCGATCAAAAGTGTCCATGTCATTCAGTGGCCAGAAGGCATAAAGGATGTAGTTGATTTTTTCCTTAGTCGTGACAGGGCACCTCAGGCCAATATTGAATTTCAATCTTTGGTCCAGACCGCCAGTTGTTTCGCACAAACCAAAGTTTCCGAAAATCCCGCTTCCGAGGACATCCAAGTCACATCCGAAGGTTTCACTGCCACTTTTTGCGGTCGCAGGTATGACCTCTGCGCATTAGAGAAACCCAATCCATCCCGTTTGAAAGCAACCATTCGCGCCGTGGGCAACCATGGAAGGTTTGTGATTGATACGCTGGATTTTTATCTCAGCCGGTCGCGCCGGAGTTTTATCAGCGAAGCAGCCCTGCTGTTTGGCGAGAATGTCGAAGTCATCGAATCCGACGCCAACCGACTTATTGAGCAATTGGAAACCCACATCCAGAATATCCACAACAAAAAGGCGGGTTGCAGCGTCACGCAGCCGGACAGCACCGAGGGGATAAAATTAGGGCGTCACCCCAATCTCATAAGCGAGATATTGCTCGACATGGAAAGGCTGGGAATGATTGGCGAATCTACCAACAATCTCATCGGTTATCTGGTGATGACCAGCCGGAAAATGCCGGACCCACTGTCGTTACTCACTCTTTCGGGCAGTGGTTCGGGCAAGAGCCACTTACAGGACACCATACTTTGCCTCTGTCCTGACGAGGACTTGATCAAACTCACTTCTCTGACGGATCGAGCCTTGTTTTACAAAGGCGAGAACTCATTGCAGCACAAGGTGCTGGCCCTGGAGGAACTCGCAGGCGCGCAGGGTGCTGATTACGCAATACGCAATCTTATGTCAGCCAAGAAGCTGGTTATGGAGAGCACTGTCAAAAATTCTCAGACGGGTAAGCTGGAAAGCCACGTCAACACCGTTCATGGACCGACTGCCGTGTTTCAGACCACCACCAACCCGAAAATTAATGCTGAGACACGCAGTCGATTTATTTTGGTAAGCGTGGACGAATCGCTGGAGCAGACCCGAGCGATCCTGGATGCGCAACGTCGGAGCCACACGCTTGAAGGCTGGCGTTGCCAGTCCATACGGACAGCGACCATTCAGAAACACCAGGCATTTCAGCGTCTGTTGCGGCCATTGGCCGTGGTCAACCCGTTCGAACCCTTCTTGTCATATCCCGACGAACAGTTGCAGGTGCGGCGCGACCACCCCAAATATCTGCACCTCGTTTTAGCCGTCACGTTCCTTCATCAGTTACAGCGCCCCGTTAAATACGATGAAATATGTGGCAACTACATCGAAACCACGCTGGACGACATTGCCATTGCCAACGATCTGGCACATAAGCTTTTCGGAAACTCGATGGATGACCTTTCCCGCCCAGCCAGGGAACTATTGAAACTGGTGAGTCATTACGTCGCCGTTAAATCGACCTTGGGTTCAGCCGACAATATCGCCGCTTGCCCGCCCAGTTTCAATCGGCGAGAACTGCGTGAGGCGTTCCAATGGGGGGACACCCGCTTGCGCACCCACCTTGAGGAATTGGTTGAGATGGAATACATCCTGCCGTTGTCAGGCCGTTTTGGACAGAAATATCAATATCGGCTGCTGTGCTCTTCACGGGATGAATCGGAACGATTTCTGACCGGACTGAAATCTGTGGAGCAGTTGCGCCAGGAGTTAGACCTCGCCAATAAAAACAGACACCTTGCAACCACCTCGCATATCGCCTTTGGCGAGGTTTCACACCCCGCTTCCCCAAATAATGACACGGTTGTAGGCTACATTACGCAAAACCTCGCACTCTTTCCATGGAACCCTATGATGAAATCGCCAAGCAATGGGACGCAGATATTCGTATCAGCAGGAGACGCGATATGAGTGTGGAGACCTCCTCAATATTGGGTGAAGCCCATGCCTTCCTTGAGGCCTTAAAGATTCGCGGGTTCTCACCAGCCACAATCAAAAGCCGTCATTCTTCACTCAGCGTATTTTTTGCCTGGCTTGCTGGCATGGGAATCGCCGACCTACGCGAGGTGAATCGCCAGACCGTGCGCAATTATCAGCTTTGGTTGCTGAGCCGCGGCCACGCCGACACGACCGTGCAAGTGCATTTGCAGGCTTTGCGCCGGTTCTTCGAGCATTTGGAAGCCGCCGACATTGTCCTGGTCAGTCCATGCGACGGAATCTTCCTACCCAAACTTGTCCGCCGGTTGCCCAAAGTAGTGCTCAATCACTCACAGGCCATGGCCTTGCTGAACACACCGGATACGCAAACCAAAATGGGTATCCGCGACAAGGCCATCCTCGAAATGTTTTATTCTACCGGCATCCGCCTTAATGAAATGGCACGACTCACCATCCAAGACGCCGACTGTGCTGGCGGATTCCTCCGAGTCACCAATGGCAAGGGCGGCAAAGACCGCATCGTTCCTCTTGGTAGCCAGGCCTGCCAGTATGTGCGCATATATATGCAAAAAGTCCGCCTTGATTGGACCAAGGTCACCCGAGACGAACACGCCCTGTGGTTGACGTCCAGACATCCGCACGGTGCGCTTAAGAGCCAAGCCATCGAAGCCATGGTCACGCAGTATGGTCATGAATCAGGCTTGAATGTCACTCCGCATGTCTGGCGTCACACCTGTGCAACGCATCTGGTGGCGGACGGTGCGAATATCGCCTATGTGCAACAGCTTTTGGGTCATCGATCTTTACGCACAACTCAGATTTACACTCGGACGACTATTGGTGAAATCAAAACAACCCACTCCAACTCGCACCCAAGGTCCTAGTGCCCTGATTACCTCATGAAATTGGACCAACTGCTTCACCGCTTTCAGGGGGATCTGCAAATCCGCAATTACTCAGACCGCACAGTGACGGATTACGGCTACAGTCTGGCCTTGTTCCTGCGTTTTCTCGATCAACGCGGTCTCACCGAACTTCAGAGTCTGACCTCCGCTACGCTGACGGATTTTCAACGTTGGACTTATTATCAGCCAACCAGGCGCGGCACCGCTCGTGGTGTCTTGAATCAGAATAGCATCCTTGCCGCTGTCAAAAGCTTCTGCCGATTCATGAAATCCGAGGGGTTTCTGTGCACAGATCCATCAGAGAATATTGAATATGCCCGGGAACCGCGTCGTTTGCCACGGAATGTTCTCACGCCCGAAGAGGCGAAGCACATCATCGAAGGTGTGGACATCACAACCCCATTGGGTTACCGGGATCGTACAATCTTGGAAGTTTTCTATGCCACAGGAATTCGCAATGAGGAGTTGCGCCACCTGAACGTGGCCGACGTGAACCTTGAGGAAGGCTTGCTGAGCGTCAATCACGGTAAGGGTGGCAAGGATCGAATCACGCCACTGGGACAAATCGCCAGTCGGTTCTTGGAATCCTACATCAATGGCATCCGGCCCGTACTAAAGGGAGAGAACCGAAGCGAGCGGCTTTTCCTCTCATTCCGGGGCAAACCTATTGACGCGCACACAGTAGGCGACCTGGTCAAACGTCACACAAAACTGGCCAACGTGAAAAAACATGTCACACCTCATGTCTGGCGTCACACCTGCGCCACGCATCTCGTCAAAAACAACGCCAATATTCGTCATGTCCAGGATTTGCTGGGTCACGGCTCACTGGCGACCACCCAGCGCTACCTTCAACTGACCATCACGGACTTGAAGGCCGCTCACGCAAAATTTCACCCACGCGAGCAGAGTGAAACCTTGGGCCATAGTTGAACATTTTCGACTGGCCAACGGACCGTAAAATTACCATCCTAGTGGCAATGGCATTCGCCGGAGAGCATATTTTCTCGGATTGTTCCGCACAACGTCAAACACGACGACATAAGGGTCCATTCTCCTCGTTCACCAGAGACAGACATGCCACCGAGAAAAGAGGTTTCCGAAAAAAACGATATTCTTGCAAATGTCGGCAAAGCCTTGAAAACAAGCCTCTTCCAACCCATGGCTGGATTACCGACTTAGGCCCCTTCGGTGAAGTCATCCGCGCCTCCGGGCCGATGGCCAAAACCAACCCCGTCAGATTCTCCACCAAATATCAGGATGATGAAAGCGATCTGCTTTATTACGGGTATCGGTATTACAACGCCAAAAACGGAAAATGGGGTAGGAGGGACTTGATCTACGAGAATGGTGGTCTGAATCTTTACGCACCAGCACAAAACGATTTCATTAACTATGCAGATTTTTTAGGATTATCTACTCCTGAATGTATTAATTTATTGGCTGATATGGCAAGGAAATCTGCCCTATTCGCTGCAGAACTCGCAAAATACGACCCTGTTTCAGACGGAAAAGGTGGCTCTCCCATGGCATATGGAAGCGGCCTCACAAAGCCAGGGGGGCATTATAATGAAATGATGGATCTGAAAAAAGGTATTTTTAGAGATTTAATGAATTACTATAAGAAATGCGTTTGTAAAGACTGTGGTGACCCGCCGCCACCAAAGAAATATGAGGATGTGGTCAACTATTACGTCCCACAACCCATTTATCCAATGCAATGGCTAAATAACGTGCCGGGCGGTGATGGCTTCTGGATGGGGGCTGCCACTGCAAGTGGGTACGTTGCGATTGGAGCAGCAACCACAGCGGGTATTATTGTAGCTCCTGAAATTACGCTACCCGCCTTGCCACAAATATTCAAAGCAACCTGCAATGCACACTAACTTATCCCAAGATGGGCTCAGGAATGAAATTATCCTAGCTTTTCCTTCGAGTTACGATTTCTCACACGAGGACTGTCTCGCAATGAGACAACAGCTCTTTTCAGGAAATGAGGAAAATATGTTTTCAATAATTGGGCCCATACTTCTTGATCTCATTTTGTATCACGACAGGGCAAGTTGTGAACCTGCCACAGTAGCATCTATAATAACATTCTTGGCAGGTGCAAATCCCTTACAGCTAGCTCCCATTCCAGGAGTACCATTGGATACCTCCCAAATCGAAGCCTCTATAGCTGATCAGAAAGCCGAGTCTTCTTGCCTATTTAATAGGTTCAATAAGCAACAATCCGAGGCTATTAAACATTGGTTGCAGACCGTACTCTTGTGGCAAGTTCCACATCTGCCCGAAGATGAAGTTAAATCCGCCTTGGCATACTGGGAAACAAAGTAATCTAAACTCAATCGGCGACTAAAACTTTGCTTCACGTTCAGCGTCAAACAAGGATTGTAAGCATCGACATTCACAAGGTGTTACCGCTTTAATTGACGTCGTACTTTTTGCCAAATAGGCATCGTACGGTTTTCTGCCGAATAGCCGCGTTGGGATCCTATTTTGCGGCCAAATTGCCGCGCTCTGGTCGTACCTTTGACTCAGCGGGTTGGTTTTGGATTTTCAACTGCGGATTGTGCCGCACTGCCATCATAAAACGAGATTTTGAGGGTTGGGGACGCGCTTTGCAACACTCCCATCGTAGAACAGCTTTCAGTCCCTCTGCTCCCGGTGGTTTGCCACACTCGTCTAACTGGCGACCACCCAAAGCCACCTGCAACTGACAATCACCGACTTGAAAGCTGTCATTTTGCGGGTTAAAACCAGCCACTAAGTTGCGGGTCAAAACCACCCACCCTGAGGTGCTTGATTTCATATCAGGTTTAGTTTCTTTGACAAGGATTTTGGCGGCGAGATAAAACGAGCCGGTGGCGCGCTTTGAGCCTTAGCTCGCGCCTCCGGCGGCTGGAGGTTCGTTTGATTTGTGTTGTTTCTTTGTTTCGGGTGCCACCGGCAGCGAGTCTTTGACCCGGTAACTGCGACCGTTGATGGGCAACGTGATGGCGTGATGCAGGAAGCGATCCAGGATGGCCCCGGCGGTGGGCACGTCGCACAGGAGTTTGCCCCAGTCCTCCAAGGGCCGGTTGCTGGTCATGATGGTGGAGCGGTTCTCGTAACGACGCATGATGACTTCCAGCAGGTATTCGCCGGAGCTTTTGGGCAGGGCCTTCAGGCCCATGTCATCAATAATGACCAAATCAGGCTTGAGATAACGGCGCAGCACCTTGTCCTGCTGATTGAAGGCTTCGTCCTTCATGAAGTCGCGCACCAGATCGAAGATGGAGCGGTAGAGCACGTCTTTGCCTTGTTTGATGGCTTCATAGCCCAAGGCTTGGGCCAGATGGGTTTTGCCGACGCCAGGAGGCCCCAGGAACAGGACATCCTTGGCATCGCGCAGATACTGACCGGCGGCCAGCTCGAAGATCTGCTTGCGACTGATGGAGGGATTGAACTGCCAGTCAAAGTCTTCCAGGGTTTTCAAGGCCCGGAAGTCGGCGGATTTGGTTCGCCGCTCCAGTTGTCGTTGATGGCGGACGTTGACTTCATCCTGGAGGATGAGTTCGAGGAACTCGGCATGGCCGAGCCGGGCTGCGGCAGCTTCCTGCAAGCGCACAGGCAGGGTTTGGGTCAGGCCGGAGAGGCGGAGTTGACGGAGGGTGTTTTCGATTTGAGTCATGTGTTTTGGTTTGGTTGTGGAGTGGCTGGCAGCGGGATGCGGTAAGCATCCAGCGGCCGGATGAGGGGATGCGTTTCCAGGAACTGGAGTTGCACGACGTTGGCTGGTTGATCCAACAGGCGCTTGAGATCGCGCAATCGCCAGGCACCGTGGTGCGCGGCCGACAGGGCGACTCTTTCCAAGTCGGCCAAGGGATGTTTTTCGGCCAGTTGCAGCAGACCCTGCATCACTCGCAACCCCTGCGGGCCACGTTGCGCAAACATCTCTTCGGCCCAGTTGCCGGTTTGTGGCCCGAGCAAACGACAACGGTCCAGCAGGTGCTCAGCACCCCGTTCGATGATGTGGCGCTTGCGACTGTGAAGATGGATCGGGTCGGTGGTGAACTTTCCCGGTTCGGCCTCGGCATGCAGGGCGATTTGTTCGCGCCGGATGTTGTAGAGTCGCACCAGACGGGTTTCGCGGCGGACCCAGACTTTTAAACCCACATACTCCGGAGGCACCGAGTAATATGCGTGGCGGAACTCAACGTAGCCATCGCGATGCACTGTGCGTGGCGCTTCCTCAAACACTGGAAACACCATGGCTGGCAAAGGACGCAGAGCGGGTTGCTCAGCCGCGACAAAGAGTTTGCCCACCTGCTGCCGGGTGGTGCCATGAATGCGGGTGTCCGCCACTGTGCGTTCCCACTCCGCCAGGAACAGGTTTTGCTCGGCCAGACTGCTGAACGTGCGCCCTGCCACCGCATTGTTTTGTGCATATTTTACGGCGGCCTCGACCTTCCCCTTGTGACGCGGCATGGCGGGTTTGGTGGGCAGGATCACCGTGCCGTAGTGCCGGGCAAACTCCTCCAGCTTGGGATTGAGTTCCGGATCAAACCAGTCAGCCTGAATGACACCCGCCTTCAGGTTGTCGATCACCACACTGACGGTCACACCACCAAAATGCCGAAAGGCATTTTCCAGACAACGAATAAAACTCTCCGTGGTCTGCCTCCACACCGCTTCGCTGTATCCCTTGCGCGAATGGCTCAACACCACGCGAAACAAATGCGGACGACGGCGTTTGCCGTTCTCAATGACCCACGCCGCCTGCCCGAAATCCACCTGCAACTCGTGGCCGGGTGCACATTCCATCCGACGGAAGGGCAGATCCTTGGAACCCGCCCGCCGCATCACGAATCGACGCACTGCGTAATAGCTGCCGGCAAACTGCCGCTCAGTGACCAGATCCTGATAAATACGCTGGATGGACAAGCCCTTTTCCAGCGCCTGCTCAATCTGTTCCCGCCACGGTTCGCACAAACTTGCGGGACCACAAAGCTCAGCGGAGCCGGTGTGCGGGTTGGTGGCTGGTTTTGACGGATCATCCGACCCGGTGTGCGGGGTGGGTGGTTTTGAAACCCCCGCCAGGTATTTGCGCACCGTGGACCGATCCAATCCCAGTTCCCGCGCTATCCGGCGCTTGGACCACCCCTGTGCGTGCAGGGCAACTATGCTTTGTTGTTGATTCACTTTGAGTTGATACATTGCCCAAAGTGTTCCACAAACCCGAACACCCGGCCCAATGCTTCACCTCAAAAGTGGCTGGTTTTCACCCGCAACTCCCTGGCTGGTTCTGCCCGCAAATTGACATGAAAGCCGCTCACGCCAAGTTTTCACCCTCGAGAGCAGAGTGAAATGTTGGACAATAGCTGAGCAATTTCGTCTGGCCAACGAACCGTAAAAGTACTATCCTAGCGGCAATGGCAGTCGCCGGAGACCATCTTTTCTCAGACTGTTCCGCCAGCCGTCAAAAAAGGCGGCTAAGAAATGAAATCCCCTCGTGGCTCCGGCAAACCCCAGACCTCTCCAAAACTGGTTTCCGAAAAAGCCCCTTTATTCGTAAACATTCACAACATGGTGCCAACAGGCATCTTCCGTTAAAGTGTTCCATTACCAACTTAGGCCCCTTCGGTGAACTCATCCGTGCCACTGGGATTTTGGCAAAGACCAATCCGTTTAGATGGGGCACACGATACCAAGACGATGAAACTGACATCGTGATGTATCCCGGCCGGCCTTACCTACACGAACGGTTTATCACAATGGACCCCGCAGAGGAGCCCGGATTTGTAGTGCTGATTGGCGAGAACATTGAAAATCGGGCCGACTCGGCCAATTTCGGAAATCTCTATCGTTTTGTTTGCAACAACCCGGTCAACTCTTTTGACTCCTTGGGGTTTTGGCCATCCTCTCACAGCCACATGGGTGAGTTAATTCGCATCAGTAGTCCGCTTGTACATCAAATTTCGATTGCGCGAGCGATTCCAGACTTGAGTGTCCACGAACTTGGCATTTTGAACGCTGCCACAGTCGAAGTGGACCAAAGTCAGGGAACTGCCCAGTCGTTTCAGCACGCCATGAGAGATGGCTTGAACAATCAAGCGGCAAGCTCGGCTCAGAGCGCGGCAAATCGGTTTGTAAAATTGCATCTGAAAATAGCCCAGTTGCTGCTCTGTAGCTGCAATCCTGACCGTGATGAAGCCCTGCACCACTTTGGCATGGCCTTGCATACCATACAAGACGCCACGTCACCGGCACACACTGGTTTTCAGCCTTGGAACGGTGACGGCTGGGGGCACAAATCGGAAGCACTTGCACACGTCAGGAGGGAGGATTACGATCCAGGGGCAAGCAGTAATCTTGACAAAGCCACCAAGTGGTTTTGGGGATTCTTCACTTGTCCCGACGAGTACAATGAACTACCTCAGGATTTCTTCAGTAACCTCGGTTCCGACCCAGCTCATGAGTAGCCGACAATCTCTTTCTTTCTTGGTATCAATGCTCATCGTGGAGGGATTGACGGGATGCACACGTGGCGTTAACGGTGGTAGTCCTGCAATGAAATTGTCGGACACCAATGGAACGATTCGAGTCTTTTCCGCTCAGGAAGTGGAGGTTTCGATTGCGATCTCAAATGCCTTCGGGACTAGAGATACCAACCCGATGGGATATCGGGGAATGGACTTGTCCATGGCAGGTCAGTCATATATCGGCTCAAATTGGCACGTAACTAGCGGTTTTGTTCTTTTTCCGCTGATGGGACCAATTGCTAATGTTCCCCTTCATGGCCACGGCCAAGTATCCGTTCCCTATATTGCATGCTTTAACATTACGACTAAAGCGTTGGGTGGTTCCAGCACGAGTGTAACTGTGCGCACAGTTTTTGCTAAAGTAATTGATGGAAAGGAGATGAGTATTCATGGTGGGTGGGCTAACCATGAGAGAAATGTTCCACCTGTAAAAGTAGAAGAAGAAAACGTTCTTAACGCCGTATCAAATGCATTAGTTGCTACATCTATGGCGAAAAAAGGAAATCCTTGATTGCCAACTTATCCGTATGCTTTCCGACGCTTTCGCGAGTACCGTAAGCGGTATACGAGCCACCTGTTGACAGATTTGAAGGAGTCGTAGATGTCGCAGCAAATGTGCTACGACGTTTGTGATACTTTCCGTTGAACTTGCAGAGTTGCTTTGGCCCAAGCCTGCGGAGTGACTTCGTGGACCTGATGGTTGGTCATTTTGGGCAAGCGGGTGAGGACATCCTTGAGATAAGCGTAGGGGTCGATCTTGCGACGACGGCAGCTTTCGATGACGGTGTAAATGATGGCTCGTCTGCCAGCGATAATACACATCGCCCCCCGGCTTGTTGCATGTCCAGAGATAGCGCTGTTTTGTCTTCCCGTTCCC